>Belle_p1__coassemble_662_pt1 | contig 32887 bp, 27 predicted proteins | sample Belle_p1__metabat2_high_PE_034 | metagenome-assembled genome bin Belle_p1
CTAAAAAAGGGGAACCGCGCAAATGGTTCCCCTTTTCTTTAGCTTGATCTTCATCTTGTTCTTCGTCTTGGCGAATGATTCATCTTAACGAATAGTTCATCCAAACAAAACGGAATGGACAAAACTTGATTTCCAGATCTTTTCGATCAGTCTTCTAATTCAGATGTACCGGGATCAGAATCGGGCAGAATCGATTCTGCCTGCTCATCCAGCTGTTTGTCCGAATTGAAATCGAAGGAATCAGGCTGAACGACTGATTTGGTCGGCGCTGCCGGCTTTTCTTCTGGTTTCTCGTTGGCTGATTTGCTTTGAACATCCGGTTCAGGTTCCGAAGCACTCGGAGTTACGGCAGGTTTTGGATCCTCATTGGCTGGGGCCTCTGCCTTTTTATCATCCGTAAAGTCGGCTTTTGGTTTCGGACTCTGTGTTGGAGCGGCCCCTTTTTTATCTGCAGAGAAGTCAGGCTGTGAATCAATCAGGGCCATCTGCGATTTGAATACGTTGTCCGAACCGTCCTTGTCCGGATTTTTCTTACCTGAAGGCGCGGTTTCATCTACGGCTTTCTCGCTTGCTGCATTTGCCTGCTGTTCTTTGCGGCGGGCGGCTTTTTCTTCTCTGGCATTAGCGCGTTTGATGCGGTCAGCGCGCATTTTAGCAACAAAGTTTCTGGTCTTTTCATTCGTAACCAGATCATCAACTTTTTCGTTATGGATCAGATACCAGATCAGGAAGGCAATGATGACTTCTTCGACAATCGCGATGACATAAATCCAGATGTAGTTTGCGGTCCGATCATAAATAAAGCCAACTGCCATAATGGCCAGCGCTGTGGTCAGGGTGGAGACGAAGTTGAGCAGACTATAGACCGTCGCATAGTATTTACGTGCCATACGGTTGGAAACTAACAAAGGCAGAGACAATTCGTTGAGGGCGAAGACACTGCCAAAGAAGAAAGCCAGAACGATCAGACCACCGGCTGAGGAAGTCAGAATCGAAATCAGAATACCAGCCGTTGCCACCAGAGCAACGACATCCAGAATTCCGGAAGAAAGCACAGGTTTGAGCCTGTCGGATAAAAAGCCGCCAAGCAGTTTAAATACAAAGTTACCAATCATGCACCAGCTCAGGGCTACTGCACCACTGAGCATTGGCAGACCCATGGAAGTGGCAAGCGTTGAGAAGTGCATCGGCAGGCCAATTAAAGCCGCCGAGAAAACGGCGATTAACGCAAAACTGATCAGAATTGCCTTTGGGGTTTTCTGACGATCATGACTGACTTCTTCCTGGCCATAAGGAACATGACCGGCGGCTGAAGGATGAAGAGAACATTTCCAGTACAGAGCCGGTCCCATTAATACCAGAATCAGGACAGCCTGAATAACCAGACCCATACGCCATCCCAGAGCGGTAACCGCAGCCGACATCATCGGGGAGAAGATGGCCGCACTGAATGCAGAAGCAGCCAGAACGATGGAAGTCGTCCAGGATTTCTTCTTTTCAAACCAGTTGTTGATCATGGTTGTAGCCGGCACCATGCCGATCATCGCTGCTCCAATGCCCATTGGAATGGAGAAAAAGTACATGAAAAAGCGGTTAAAGCAAAAAGAAATACATAAAACAGAAGCTGCCGCAAGGATCGTACCGATCCATAAAATGGTTTCCAGTTTCACCTTACGAAGCAGATACGGTACACAGACCGTTGTCAGCGCCATACAGATCAGCATGATCGTTGTACAGGCTGAAGCCTCGCCGATCGAGATATTCAGACCCTCGGCGACAGGCTGATAAAAGACTCCAGCGCAATAGAAGCAAAGTCCCATGCTCGCAGCTACCATCAGGCAGGCCGAGATGACAACTTTGATATAGTGGAGTTTATCGGTTTTTTCCATATCAGAAGACTCCTTTGTCAGTTTTCATTATAAGAGAAAACAGAGCGATTCTGACAATAAGGACCATAAATCCCCCTGATGGCTGGATCAAATCACCACCTGAAAGCGGATTCCAGCAAAAATTCAAGCCAGATGCACCACTTTTCTGACACTGAGCACACAAGGGACAGGAATCAGGATTTTTAAACTGTCCGGATTGGAAAATAATCCCGATCAAAATTGGATTTTGAAACGTTCTTTCCAGGGCAGTTTGCCAAACTGGCTGTTCTCAATCTGTGGGTTTCCATGCAAAAAAGCTGAATCCGCTCTTACCAGGAAAGTCAGATTCAGCTTCATCTTCATCTTCACAATACAGACTCGACAGACTCGATTTTAAACAAATAACTGGGCGACATACGCTGCCGCTGCCGCAACGGCTGCTACCATCAACAGGCTTCCGCCACAGTAAGCACAGACAATGGCCGCCAGCACACCGATCGCACTGACCACCAGTGGTAAATCACTGGAAAAGACAGCTGGAAAGGTCATTGCAGCCAGAACCGCATACGGCACATAATAAAGAAAGGACTGGAAAAAGCGGGAGTGGATCGGCTTGGAGAAAAAGACCATAGGAATCATCCGGATGACATAAGTCACCAGAGCCATGACCACAATCCCAGTCCAGGTTTGCGCAGCACTCATTGTTCATCCTCCGATCTTGGAAATAACCACGCCATCAAGGCACTGACGACAACCGTAATGATAATAATGGAATACCCGCCGGAAAAAATCTGCAGCGCCGGAACCCACGCAAAAAGACACGACAGGACACACGCCAACAGAACACAATAGAAAACGGATTTCGATTTTCGGGCAGCCGGAATAAAAATCGCAATAAACATGCCATACATCGCCAGACCCAGACAGTTCACCAGATCCGTCGGCAGGGTGGCACTGGCAAGACCGCCAAGAAGAGTTCCTCCAGCCCAGCCGGCAACTGGCCCGACAATCAGACCCATCATCCAGGAAAAGCGGATATTTCCTTTTTCCGAAACGGCGACCGCATAGATCTCATCAGTAATGCCATACGCCATCAACATACGCTGCCATAAAGGAGTATGGGGAGTGAGTTTTTGGGCGAGCGAGATAGACATCAGAAAATAGCGGGCATTGATAATCAGCTGGGTCAGGATCAACTCAATCAGAGAGGCCCCGGCACAGATCAAAGTTGTCCCCGCAAACTGACCGGCGCTCGTCAGGGTAATAAGTGAGGCCACTGTGGCCTGCGTAACGGTCATCCCCTCAATGATGGCAGCCATTCCGTAGGCAGCAGAGACCGCAAAATAGCCAAGCATAATGGGAATGGAAGCTTTCATTCCCTCTAAAAACAGTGATTTCTGGTCACTTTTACTTTTCTGTTCAGTCATACAGTCGATTATACCGCCGGCCTGAACAGACATCGGCTGGTGGTGTGCACTTTAGTTCTTTTTAATGCGCATTGTTACCAATTTGACGGCGCATAAAAAAACCGGATGACTCCGGTTTGCACTGCATGATCATTTATTGATTCCCCATAGGCTCATAAGAGAAAAGCCCAAAGGAAAGTAAAGTTCAAAGCTATAATTTAAAGACTGTAAAACCAGTCAAAAAATTATGAGTTCTAATTGAGAGCTGTGCTGATCATTAAAACCTCATCCAGCAGTTTCTGGGCGTCCTGACTGCCCTGCTCAACGGCTTTTTTCAGCCATAATGCGGACATCAGGTTATCTTTGTGAACCCACTGGCCAAGATAGAAGCACTTGCCAAGAATGAGCTGAGCATCGGCGCAGCCATGGCAGCCGGCCTGAATCAGATAATCCATTCCCTTTTCAAGATCAAAACCAACACTTTCCAGTCCAACAACATTTCCAAGATACAACTGACCTAAAACATTCATCGCCTGAGCATTGTCATTGGTAGCGGATAAAGTTAGAAATGAAATTCCTTCATCAATGCGGCTTTCATTGAGGTCGAGAATACCGGCAATATATTGGGCAGAGGAGCTATTGGAGTCCAGTGCCTCTTCCAGCCAGTCTGCGGCTGCCTGCTTTCCACTCTCATTCTGGTAAGCTTCATACAGATCCATGCAGGTCTGCCCGTCACCAAGTTTAGCCTGGGCATCGAGCTTGTTTCGAAGTGTAAGACTCATCTGTAAGCCCTCCTTTTTCTTACTCACATACTAACGCATAAAAATTCCATTAAGACTCTCAATGCCTGCTTTTTCTCGGTATATTTCGCAAAAATTCGATATTTACATTGACTGGAAGTGCAAAAAAAGATAACCTAAACAATCAGTTTCAATTGGTTTTCCATACAAAACCCATAATTTTTAATTGCTTCTTAATGTGAAGCGACTCTCTCTTTATTCCAAACCCATTTTGCGGCTCTCTTTAATTCTTTGAAGTCGATTAATTTGAATCTATGCCAAATATCGGTAAACTGAAACCGTACGAATGGAGGGATTTTCCATGAAAATTACTGAACCAGCTTTAGCTGAACTGAAAAAACTTCTGTCGGATAACGGTGCCGATGGTCTGGAAGTTGTTTTACAGCAGACTTGCTGCGGCGTAAGCCCAGCATTCCAGATGGTCCGTTTCGACGAAAACGATAAACCTGAAGATGTAGACGGTGTCATGATTTTAGCTGACGACCCACGTGCCAAAGAATCTGTTAAAGATGTCATCATCGATTTACAGAATGGTGAACTGGTTGTCTTTAACCCTGTATGCGGATGCGGCGGACATGATCATGGTGACGATCACGAATGCTGCGGTGGACATGGACATGACCACGGTGACGATCATGAATGCTGCGGCGGACATGGCGGCTGCAATCACTAAGCCAGACCTGCTTTTTCTGGTTTACCCCTTTAAAATCCAAAACTAAATCAGCCAGAGCGTTTGATGGGCTCTGGCTTTTTTCGTGTTGGAAGCAGTCAGAATCGAGAACCGAAGAAGCAATCAAAACAAAACGGGGATCCCGCAAGCCATACTGTCTTTGATTGATTCAAAATGGAAAATTCTCATTTTACGGGGATTTGCGTCATGGCACCATGCGCTTTGGTCAGCTGCAACGCTCTATTGGTTCGGTCTCTCAGAAGGTTCTGACTTCTTCCCTTCGCGCAATGGAAGAAGATGGTCTTGTTCATCGCGAGGTGTATGCCGAAGTCCCGCCCCGCGTAGAATATTCGCTGACTGAACTTGGCCTTTCTTTGACTCCGATTCTTGATGCGATGGAAAACTGGGGCACGGATTACAAAAACCGACATCGCGTCTGATCAAGAGTCGGTCCTGTTCACGGAGACCAGGCCCGGAGACCCCACCATCGGTATCTGAACCACAAGCCACCCTCTGGGCACACAAAAAGCCTGAGATTTTCTTTCTTTTTCAAGAGGCAGAAATCTCAGGCTTTATTTTTCAAAATCTTACTGACTGGTTTCTTCAGTCTGTCGCTTCAATCCTGGTCGTTTCAATCCCATTCTGGAATTGAGCACCGGCTATCGATGATTCACTCTATTTCAGTTTCAGAACTGTGCGATAAACATCGTCTTCTTTGACAAAACCAGTTGGTTCCATCAGATCGGCCGCCATGCCATAAGCTCTGACAACTGGCAGTTTGCGACGGCGGGATTCTTCGAGCAGACGCTTAATGATTTCCTGTTCATAGCCACGGCCCTTCAGTTCCTCTTCAATCCAGAAGTTGCATAAGAAACCTGTGCGGCCATCTGGCAGTTCAACCGTTGGCGGCGTAAATACCCAGGCAATTGCACCGGTGGCAACAATTTTGTTTTTCCACCACGCTACGATCTGGTACAGTGCACCATTGCGTAACTGTGCAGAGAAATAGCGGTTGAGTTCGAAATCCAGACTGTCGTCTTCGACACCCAGTTCTTTTTTCTTCAGCGTGATCAGTTGTTCTACATCCCGGCGGGTTGCATGACGGTAAACGATCTTTGGCACTTCTTCAAAGGCGATTTCGTTGGCTTCGCACCAGTCACGGGCGAACTGAACATACTGGTCGTCTTCGTATTCGTACCACATATTTTCAAGGTTATAGTTTTTCAGAACGGTCTTGAAACGGCGGTATAATCCTTTGCCGCTGTTGAGCGCTGCTTCCAGAGCTTCTTTGGCCTGGCCTTCTGGCAGATCCCAGGTGAACTGACGCATCATACGGACTTCCCCGGCGTCTCTGGAATTTGGCATCAGGATCAGGGAGTCATAATATTTATCGATTTCATCATCAATATCATTGAGCTCCCGGGGCGGTAAGGTGTCATCACGCATAATGATTTCCCCGCTGCGTGTGTTGAGGTAGTATTCGATCCGGCTGGTTCCGCCTTGAATCGCATCAATAATTTCATCTAAATCAATTGTCATCGAATCTTTTCTCCTGTCGTCTACCTATTATATCAGTCTTCTAACCATCAAAAACAACCTCTTCCGGCTAACCCATAAAAGTTAATGTGCTTTTTTAAAGCGGAGTCCCAATCAGCTCGGTCTTTCTTCCTGCTGCTTCTTCAAAAGCCGCAGTTCTTCCTTACGGCGCAGGGTGAGCAGATCATACGCAAACTGTGCATTTTCAAGCCGCCATGCCCCAAAGCCTGCCGTCTCCAGATCGATCCCTTCCTGAATCTGAAGGATCCGGCCATACCAGACAATGGTCTGATCGAGAATCAGGCAGTTTTCCACAATCCGTTCATGAACATGGATATGAATGCCCCGGCTTTGCAGGCGAAAGAGCTGACCATTTTCGATGGTTTCCACAAACAGATCCACCCGGATCTTTCTGCTTCTGGTATCCAAATGACCAAGCAGATCCAACAGGCGGCCTTCTTCTTCGGGTAAGACCTGACGTGTCGCGAAAGCAACTCTTGCCTGGACATTTTGAAGATCCTGGCCAAGGTAAGTCAGGGCTTCTTTGCCGGCATACTCTTTCGGTTTCCACGCCTCGGGCAGTGAGCAGGTCTGTTTAAAGGGCTGCGCCCATTCATAGCCCTGTTTTTCGTATTCACGTTTACGGGCTGCGTACATGTTATTGAGCATTGGGACCTGTTCATCGAGGTAGTCATAGACCAGCACCTGCTTTTTCGAAGCTGTCTGCCGGTGGATTCGTCCAATGGCCTGCGAGATGGAAACCTGCGAACGGATCGGCAAGGCAAGCATCAGGGTATCCAACGGTGGAAAGTCGAACCCTTCCCCAATGCTCGAATATGTTCCTACGAGCACCACATGATCTTTGCGCGCAAGTTCTTTCAGTTTTTCATGGTTGGCGGCTTTTTCTTTTGGATCCCCAGCATACACAAGCAGATTCAGCCTGGAATCTATGCTTTGCAGGGTGCGGGCCAGCATACGGGCATGTTCAACGAAGCGGGTCAGTACGAGCACTGTTCGGCCCTGATCGACGGCTGAAAGAACATCTTCCAGAATTCTGGCATTGCGTTCCGGATCGAGGGAGGCCTGCTGGGTAATGCGGGTAAAGTCTCCGCCAAGATCTTCCCCATATCCGGTAAAAGAAGTTGGCCGGACGGTAATGGCTCTTGAAAACGTCTGTCTGGCCATCTGATCGCGGGCAGTAAACTGGGAAACCACCGGTCCCAACTGCCAGTAGACTTTCGCAAACAGACCGTCATTGCGTTTTGGGGTGGCGGAAAAGCCGTATACATACCTCGCTTTTGCCGACTCCAGAATCGTCTGGGCCACTGGACTGGCCGCATGATGGCATTCATCAAAAAGAATCAGGCCATAACGCTCCAGCAGACTATCCAGATCGTCCCGTTTGGTCAGGGAAGGTATCATCGCCACATCCACCCGGCCAGTCAGGGCTTTGGTGGAAGACTGCAGAACACCGATTTTGCCAGGATATTTTGTCGAAGAAATCTTGAACTGTTCGAATTCTTCGTCTTCAAATTCCAGAAATTCATTGAGTGTGCGCACCCACCCGGAAAGAATTTCCCGGGAATTGACCAAGACCAGTGCACTGGTTTTCTTTTCAGCAATCAATGCCGCGCCCATAACCGTCTTTCCGGCGCCAGTGGCCGCCTCCAGAATGCCGCAGCGGCCCTGGGCTAATGCATCGACCAGACCAATCTGTTCTTCGCGCAGTTCGCCCCCAAAGTTCATGGGCAGCGATTCGCCGGGAATCGTTTCATCAAACAGATCAAAATCAATCTGAGCCTGTTCCAGCTGTTCCACCAGCATCTGCAAAGTGCCGCGCGGCAAAACAATCCGGTCGCCTTTGAAATGGACACTCGAAAGCACATGCGGTCCGCTGACAAAGCGGGTATTCTTCCCTGAATATTCCGGATTCCAGCAGCTGCCAAGCATCAGTAAGGCCATACGCAGGCCATCTTTGAGATTTGACGTCTCAATTTCAATGCCGCTGTTGACATGGATCTGCATTTTTCCTTCGATATCCCGTTTCTCAAAAAGAGAGGAATCGAGAACATGGGTATCAAACAGCGTTTCGGCATAATCAAAGCCTTCTTCAGATGGACTGGATTCACTTACCGTTTCCGGCAGGCGCAGCTCCAGTCGGCTTTTCAGATTTTCCTTGCGGGAGGCTTTGATCAGCTGATCGATCCTGGCCAGGCTGATTTTGGGAGTCTGCCTTAATACCGTCCAGACATCCGGTCTTTTCGGTTTCCAGTTTTCATCCAGCCAGACAGTCAGGCCCTGCTGCATGCTGGCCATGCGCAAAGGCAGTTCCATTGACCAGCCGGGATCGCCCGGTTTGTTGGGCAGTTTATTGGGGATCACACAGTCAAACACCCGCAGTTCATCCAGCGCTTCCTGTTCAATCGCTCTTAAAATCAGAATCTGACCAAATTCAATGACTTTTGCCGCTTCAATGGGCTGTTCCAGAAAGAACCAGAGCGTAACGGCTTTTCCATCCGCATTGATGACCTTCAATCCATCCATCCCCAGACTGACAGCGGTTTTGAGCAGCTTGTCGGCCAGAACTTTCTGACGTTCCAAAGAAACATCTTCCAGTCGGACAAAATCAAAGACCATTAATGATGTCGTTCCATTGGCAAAAAACGGGCAGATGCGCAGCTGATTATAGGGAATGTCCGGCCGCCCCGAAAAATAGGCATTGAGCACCTGGCGGTTGAGGATCTGGTTTTCCTTGTATTTACAGTTCTTGCAGGGAGAAACGCCCGGTTTCCAGACAAACGAAGGACTCGTTTTCGGACAGATCGAAGTGCCGTCTCTTGTACAGGGAACATACATGGCTCCTGACTTGGCGGTGCAGTAAAAATGATCCGGCCGGCCTTTGAAATAAGACGCAAAAAGATCCAGATCGGGTCTGTTCGAGACGGAAACAGCCGGAACCGGTGGAACAGGTCCAGAAGGAGAAGAGGAAGAGAACGTCGGGGCCGCTTTCAAAGCAGAATTTGCTGCCGGAGCAGCAGCGGACTGTGAAGCAGAATGGTTTTCCGGGCTGGAAGCCAGGTGGTTTTGCGAACGTTGAAAAGCAGCAGATGAAAAGACCCGGTTCATGGCTTCAAGCACCCATTCGGGTTTCTTGACCGGGATCTGATGGGCTTCCAGCAGATTATAAAGATGCTGAATTTCCTGGAGATAGTCTTTTTCCTGATTGATATCCATGGCACTGATCCTTTCCCGTCTCTACTCTTTCGTCTCTACTCTTTCGTCTCTACTCTTTCGCTGCATCTCAATGGGGTTGAGTAGCTTTCCACCCCTTCAACGGTTTGCTTTGTTCCTGTCCTGAAACCGGATTGTTCTGTTTTTCTTCCTGTCTATTGTATCGTTTTCAGATGATTTCGAACATTTGTTTTTCTTTTCCTCAAGGTTTGCGACGTTTAATCTCATCGCCAGGACCAAGATGGCCGACCAATAAAGATGAGTTGGGATCGTGATCGGCAATGTTGCGGCGAATCGCGTTCTCGTCATAGTTGGCATAGCAGTATCGGCACAGATGGCTGCACGTATTGTAGACCCCGACATCGGCCATCTCTACACACTCGCAATCTCTGGCTTTCCACTTCTTAAAAACTTTTCCTGTCATGGCATAGGCTTTCTTCATCGAAAAGCAGCCACCCTCGGGAATGCCGTACTCAGCCAGAATTCCTTTTTCGCAGCACGTAAACACCTCCAAGTGATGACGGGCCGCGCTTTTCGCAAAACCTTTGCCAATGGCTTCGAGTTCTTCAGGGGTGGGCTGATGAAACGCCAGTTCATGCGCGTTTTTGCGAACATTTTTATAGTCATCCAGAAAGGAGATGGAAATTGATTCGACACAGCCTTCCACAAGGGAACACAGTTTTTCAAAAGCCCGCAGGTGATACTCCACCGGATATCGATCCGATAAAATAATCGGATCATAGCGCACACTCAGACTTTCCTTGCCCAGAATTTTGTTCATCTTCCAAAGACCTTCAATGATCTTCTTTTTGTCGATCACATTCGGTTCAAAATCCTGATGATAAGGCGTAATGGTCACATCCATCAAAATCGGTTTCTCGATTTCCTGCAGATGATCAATAAGGGGCAGCGGATTTTTCGTACAGAACATGAAAGCGTCAATATCCTCAACAAAAATCCGGGACACTTTCTGCCTGGCAAACGGGTTGCGTACATCAAAGTATCCCGCCTTGAGCCGGTTTAAAAACCACGTGGAAAAGAAAGCCGGAATATCCGTCCGGCAGCTTGCGTTGACAATCATTTTTTCCTCCTCCTTTCCATACCTGTTCTCCACACATTTTCTCCATCTATTCTTCGCTTATTTTTACTCGTTTTAAAGGAGAGTGTTTCAAGGTCTTCAGACGATTTTCTGATTCGTTTCTGTATCAATCCGATGTAAAAGCGCGAACCGGCAATTGAATTCTGCTTTCGATATCGAATTGTCGATCCGTTTCAGTTCGTCTTTATCTATCGTACAGGATGTGTCAAGAAATCGGTTTGCGCTCACTTATGGCGTCCATTTTAGGCAGTCAGGGTTTTCAAGTCGCTCTTGTCGTATAATGATGAGTAGCGCATTCCTGCTCGTTGTCAAAGCATAAGTTCAGAGAATGAAAGCAGGCAGGAAGCGAACCCAAATCGAATACCGAACAGAAAGGAAAACTGTAATGACGAAAAAAGCTCTGTTTTTTGATCTGGATGGATCACTCGTTGGAATGAAACTGGAAGAATTTGTACAGGGATATCTGCAAACGATCTCTGCTTCCATGGCCCCCTATGGTTTTGAATCCAAAACGCTGGTTCAGACGATTTATCGCGGCATGGCTGCCATGAATCACCATGATCCGGCATTGACCAATGAAGAAGCCTTTCTCAATGTCATGAAAGAACAGTATGGCCCCGAAGTTGTCGAAAAGATGCCCTACTTTGAAGATTACTATCATACAGACTTCAATCTGAATCAGCAGCATTGTCCAAAAATTCCGCTGGCCCATGAAGTGATTGAAAAAGCCAAAGAAAAAGGACTGATGACCATTCTGGCCACCAATCCCGTCTTCCCGAGAATTGCCATTGAACGCCGCCTTGCCTGGGGCGGGCTGAAACCAGAAGAGTTTGCATGGATTACCAGCTATGAAAACTCTCATTTCTGCAAGCCGGATCCGCGCTACTATATGGAAATTGCCGACCGGTTTGGCTTAAAGCCAGAAGAAATTCTGATGGTTGGAAACGACCTCAACGAAGACTATGGCGCAGTCGCCGCCGGCATGGATTTGTTTGTGCTCACCGAGTATCTGATTGAAAACAAAACCAGCTCTTCACTTTTAGACTCATTCCCGCATGGCTCCATGGCTGATCTGCTTGCCTATGTCGATCAGCTTGAGGTATGAACTCTGAAGCCCTTCTTGCCCGCATCCGCCAGAACGAATCCTTAGACGCAAACCAGCAGCGCCGGCTGATTTTGCTGCTGTCCTGGCCAGCGATTCTCGCCCAGATTTCGGTGACCGTCATGCAGCTGATCGATGCGAGCATGGTCGGACAACTGGGAACCAATGCTTCGGCAGCCATCGGCCTGGTGGCTTCGACGACCTGGCTGATCAACGGCCTTTGTCAGGGCATTGTATATGGCTTTTCCGTTCAGGCTGCCCAGGCGATCGGTGCCCGCAAACTGGACAAAGCCAGTTCCTTGTGCCGACAGGGAATGCTTGCCGTTCTGGTACTGGGGATTCCCATCGCCCTGCTTGGCTCTTTGATCAGCCGCCAGGTTCCATACTGGCTTGGCGGACAGCCAGAAGCCGTTGTGGATGCCGGGTTATACTTACTCGTTTTTTGTCTGGGTCTTCCCTTTTCACTGCTCAATGACTGGGCCGTAAAGATGTTACAGAGTGCAGGCGATACGAAAATTCCGGGTCTGACGCAGATTGTCATGTGCGTTCTGGATGTATTTTTCAATGCCTTCTTTATTTACGGCCTGCAGCTGGGTGTCCTTGGGGCTGCCCTTGGAACGGCCCTTTCAATTTTGTGCGCATCCGTTTTTCTGACAGGGTGGGTGTATCTGAAAAATCCGTATCTGAAAGAGAAAGCGTCCTTTCGCTTTACCCGCGGATCCATTGAAAATGCGCTCAGGATTGGTGTGCCCATCAGTATTGAACAGCTGATTTCCGGTGCCAATTATGTCGTCTTCACCCGCATTGTCAGCACGTTAGGAACGGTCTCCATTGCGGCCAACAGTTTTGCGATTACGGCCGAAAGTCTTTGTTACATGCCAGGCTATGGCTGTGCAGCAGCGGCAACGGCGGTGGTCGGTCAGGCCGTCGGGGCCAATCGGATGAATCTGGCCAGACAGATGTCGTGGCGCATTACCCGCATTGCGATGATCATGATGGGCTGTTCGGGTGTTTTGATGTTTATCCTCTCTCAGAATCTGATGGCCATGTTAACACCAGTTGTCGAAGTCCAGCAGCTCGGTGCCAGATTGCTCAGACTTGAGGCATTTGCGGAACCGATGTATGGCGCTTCAATTGCGATTGCGGGTATTCTGCGGGCCAAAGGTGATACCATCTGGCCAGCCTGCCTGAACTTTATTTCCATATGGTGTGTGCGTATTCCAGCAGCGTGGTTTTTAAGCACCCGTATGGGCCTGATTGGGCCATGGATTGCGATGAATGTTGAATTGAATGTCCGCGGTCTGCTCTTTTTATGGCGGCTCAAACACGCCTGGAACAAAGAACCCGCTCCGGTTTCATGATGGTTCTGATTTTCTGACCAACAAAAATAACGATCCGGTTTCTGCCTGCGGGGTGCAGAACCCGGATCGTTTTCTTTTAAAAGTCGATCAATAAAGCTAAAACAATGTCTCCTGAACAATACAGCCTGAACCATATAATCTGAACAATATAATCTGAACAATACAGCCTGCTTCAGTTCGGGACCTATCGCATACCGGGCTGTTGATACAGATTTTTCGAATACATCCAAAGGCCGATCGTCAACACCATATCTACCACCAGCAGCGCCGTCACAACAATCCCGAGCTGCTGGGCAAAAAATGTTCCGGCCAGAAACATCACTCCATTCAGACACAACAGATATCCGGCCAGTCGGTTGACCTTGGCCCAGACTTTGCGGGAGCTAAGGGTATAGGCATTTCGAAAGCCAAAGGTTCCATTCTGACGGGCTTTGGGAGCCAGATTGCCCAGCACCAGCATCAACAATCCAAGCGCACCCGTAATAAAACGCTCAATCTGAAAGTGCGGATACAGTGCAAACAGCATACAGCCGCCAATGGCAATGCCTTCAATCAAGGGAACCAGCCACATCAGCACCGATTCAAGAACTGGATTTCCGGGTCGGTTCTTTTCCTCACGAAACGTCAGAACCAGAACGAAAGCATCCATGCCCACAAAAAACCAGGGGAATCCATAAAAGAAGGCAGACTTTGACATCCAATTGTCAGGTGTTCCCTGAAAGTCAAAGTGAATGGGAACCTGATCCGGAAAGCGCCAGCCAGCCAGAAGTCCAATCACCATCGGCCACAGGCAGATCAGCACGGAAATCAGAATTCGTCTGCGGTTGGCCAGTGAGATCTTCGAGAAAAACCCGCTCATTTTGGCAGGCCTTCCTGTGGGGTGGAAATCAGAGCTGACTGAGATTTAGCTTCATTCTTTTCATCCTTGCGTGCATACAACGACTGCATCCAGACCAGTGCTTCTTCAAGCACCGAGGTGTTCAGCTCATAAATGATATAGCGCCCTTCTCGCTGGCTTCGCACCAGACCGGCTTCTTTCAAAGCATTGAGGTGCTGGGAGATGGCCCCATTGCTCACCGAGAAATGACTGCAGATCTCGCCCGCATTTAAGGGCGAAACTCTCAACAGATCCAGAATCTGCCGGTTGATTGGATCCGCACACGTTTTCAGAACCGTCTGTAATGCCATACTGATTCACTCTCCTTTTCATGTTGATCCATTCTATATTCTTCTATATTTTATGAAATGCTAAAATCTAATTTCATTTTAGCAGTCCCTTAAACATATACAAGATCTTTGGCCATACACATGCGCCCCTCTGCCTATCAACTATTTCTTTGTTCTCAAATTCAAAAATCTGAATAAGAAAACCGGGACAGCCAGTCGTCTCTGACATGTGGTGGCAGTCCCGGTGTGATTCTTTAATTCTTTGGTTCTTTAACGATTGAATTCTCTGGTTCGCCCATTCAGGCTTGGGCTGGAGCCATTGGGTCTGGCAGATCGCTGTCATCGAACTGTGCATTGTAAAGACTGGCATAGAAGCCATTCTTTTGAAGCAGCTGCTCATGGGTTCCGGTTTCGACAATATCGCCATGATTCATGACCAGAATCAGATCGGCATCTTTGATCGTGGAAAGACGATGGGCAATGACAAAGGAAGTTCGCTTTTCCATCATTAAGTCCATTGCCTTTTGAATCTGCTGTTCTGTTCTCGTATCGACGGAAGATGTTGCTTCATCCAGGATCAGCATCGGGTGATTGACCAGCATGGCTCTGGCAATGGTAACCTGCTGCTTCTGACCGACTGAAAGGGAAACCTGGTCGTTCAATACCGTATCCAGACCTTCCGGAAGCGTTTTAACCAGATGATCCAGACCGACGGCTTTGCAGGCTTTCATGATCTCTTCATCGCTCAGATTGGGCGTGTTGTACGCGAGGTTTTCGCGCAGGGTTCCTTCAAACAGCCAGGTATCCTGAAGCACCATACAGAACTGTTTGTGAACTTCACTTCGTTTCATATCGGTGGTTTTGATGCCATCGATTGAAATCGAACCTCCATCCAGTTCATAGAAGCGCATCAACAAATTGACCAGTGTTGTTTTTCCAGCCCCGGTTGGGCCGACAATCGCAATTTTCTGGCCATGATGAGCATCCGCACTGAAGTCATGAATGACATCATGATCCGCATCCGGATAGTGGAACCGGACATGCGAGAAGTCCACTTCCCCCTGCGTATTGTCCAGCGTGATGGTCTTATTGGACTCATTGCTCATTTCCTTTTCTTCCAGGAAGGCAAACACACGCTCGCCGGCAGCGGCGGCACTTTGCATCGAGGAGAACGCCTGGGCGATCTGGCTGAGCGGCTGGGTGAAGTAGCGGACATACATGATAAAGGCCACAATCGTTCCAAAGGTAATCGTGCCATTCAACGCCATGGCACCACCCACAACGCAGATGGCGACATACCCGAAGTTGCCAATAAAGCCCATCATTGGCTGCATGATTGAGGCAATCGCATTGGCTTTGAAGGAACTGTTGACCATTGAGGTGTTATAGTCCTGGAACTGTTTCAAGGCTTTGGCTTCATCGTTATAAGCCTTGACAACAGTATGGCCAGTATAGATTTCCTCAATGTGACCATTGAGGCGGCCAAGACTGTTCTGCATCTGGTTGAAGTACTTCTGAGAGTGACCCATGATCACAAACATCAAAATAAAACCGATCAAGGAGGCAGCAATCGCAGTGGCGGTCATCTCCAGATTGGTTGTGACCATCAGATACAGCGATCCAATAAGCATGACGGCATTGGTCAACAGCGCTGAAATCGACTGGTTGAGGGACTGGCTGATGGTATCGATATCGTTGGTGATTCGCGAAAGCACATCGCCGATGGTTGTCTTTTCAAAGTAGGAAATCGGCAGTCGGTTGATCTTATGGGAAATATCTTCCCGCATCGCATAGGAAGTCTTCTGCGTGATGGAAGCCATAATCCAGCCCTGAATTAAGGAAAGAACCCAGCCCAGTGCGATCAGGCCGGCAAAGCTCAAGGCAATCCGGGTGACTTTTTCCATATCCATTTTTGGCTTGATGACGGAATAAACCGACGTCGGAAGATTGTCCATCGCATCGAGCGCGGACTGTTGATCATCAGGATTGATCTTAGAGAGCTCTTTGACCATTTCGATCTGATCCTGGGTGGAAATGACAGTGTTTTGAATCGTCATATCCGGAAGCAGAGCTTTCTGGACCGACTCAGGCAGGTTTTCAAGCTGTTCAACCATTTTGGCTGCATCGTCAGTATCCATTATGGCCTGACTGATTTCCGGCCGATCAGACTTTTCAGAATCAGATTCAGTACTCTTCGCTTCTGAGTTTGAAGTTGTTGATTCTGAGTCAGCAGCTGAATCTTTCTTGTCTGTTTCTTTATCTTCTTCTTTGTTTTTTGTTTCCATCTCCGCCAGGGAGCTGAGTGCCTTGGCTGCTTCCTGCTGGTCTTCGAGTGTAATAGTCTGGCCATTGAGTTCAATATCTTCTGGCTTCAATGCCTCCATCTGGCTTTGCAGGGCAGCGGGATCTGTGCCCGACATCCCGGCCGGATTGGAAATCGAACCTGGATTCATCAGGCCAGCTGGGATCTTGCTGGGATCGATGGTTGTTGGGTCAATGGTCGTTGGATCAATAGCAGCTGGATCCATGGAGGTCTGGGAAGATGGTGCTTCCTGCAGGGCAGACATCTGGCTTTGCAGAGCTTGAAGCTCTTTTGCCTTTTGCATATTTTCCTGGAGTTTTTCACCAAGAGTTTTCGAATTGGTTTCCAGATTGGAGACCATCGTATTGGAAATATCTTCAAGAGCTGTCTGATCTGGCATCAGTCCAGCAGTGACCGTATTGGTCAGCTCGGAAAGTTTATCTGGACCCGCCAGTGTACAAAGCACACCAAGCACAGCACAGATCAGCGCTACCACTAACGAAACACGATATCGGCCAAGTCTGGCAAAGAGCTTTTTCCAGGTGCCGACCATGTCTTTTGGTTTGGCATTGCTGCCATGTCTCATCGGTCTTGGCATATTATTCAAGCTCCTTTCTCGACAACTGCGAAAGGGCAATTTCCTGATAAACCGGGCAGTTTTCCATCAGTTCATCATGAGTGCCTTTTCCGACAATTTCACCTTTATCCAGAACAATGATTTCATCCGCATGGCGGATGGTGCCGATGCGCTGGGCGACGATGATTTTCGTCACATCTTTTTCGGCCTGTTCCAGTCCCTCACGCAAAGCGCGGTCGGTTTTGAAATCAAGGGCGGAGAAGGAATCGTCAAAGATTAAAATCTCCGGTTTGCGGGCCAGAGCACGGGCAATGGAAATACGCTGTTTCTGACCCCCGGAATAGTTCTGGCCGGACTGGGCCACGAAGCCATCGTATTTGTTTTCAACGCCTTCAATGAACTCATCGGCCTGCGCCAGTTTGGCGGCCTGTTCGATTTGTTCTTTGGAAATCGGCTTCTGGCCGTTGTCGCCAAACGCGATGTTATCGGCAATGGTTCCGGAGAACAGTGCCGCACTCTGCGAAATATAGCCAATCTTATTGCGCAGGGCTCTTTCACTGTAGTCCTTGACATTGACGCCATCCACCAGGACTTCGCCGCTTGTCGCATCATAGAAGCGTGGGATCAGATTGACCAGCGTGGATTTACCGCAGCCGGTTGCTCCGATAATGGCCAGCGTCTGACCCGGTTTCACCGTAAAGCTGATGTCTTTGAGAACCGCTTCTTCAGCGCCAGGATATTCAAAGTTGACATGACGGAATTCCACTTCACCTTTTTCACCTGGAAGGCCTTCGGTTTTCGTACCATCTTCAATAGAAAGTTTGGTGTTGAGTACTTCCAGAATACGGCTGGCGGCAACAGAGGCTCTTGGCCAGAGAATGAAGATGACCACCAGCATCATGAAGGCCATAACAACCTGCATGGCATATTGCGAGAAGACCATCATATCCGAGAACAGACTCAATCGACCGCCAATTGTGGCCTGATTGATCAGGATGGCTCCAATCCAGTAAATGGCTAAGGAAAGGCCGTTCATCAAAAGCTGAATCGTTGGCATCATGGTTGCCATGGTGCGCTGGGTAAAGAGGGTGTTGGAAGTCAGCTCTTTGTTGCTTTTTTCAAATTTGGCTTCCTGGTACTGCTCGGCATTATAAGCGCGGACAATGCGCAGACCCGAGAGGTTTTCTCTGGCCGTGCGATTGAGGTTGTCCGTTAAAATCTGCATCTTTTTGAATTTTGGCATGGCAATGATCAAAACCCCGGCCGCGAGTACCAGCAGCATGACGACCGCTGCTCCTGTTACCGCCAGCCATTCCCATTGCTTGGTTGAGATTTTAAAAATCGCCCACAGTCCGGTAATTGGTGCACGCAAAAGCATCTGCATGCCCATGACAATGAACATCTGCACCTGCATGATGTCATTTGTTGAACGGGTAATCAGCGACGCAGTCGAAAAGCGGCCCATTTCGGCCATGGAAAAGGTCTGGACTTTGTTAAAGAGCTCTTCGCGAAGCTTTCCCGCAAAGCCCGAGCCAATGCGCGCAAAACAGATCGCGCATACTACGGCCGCCGCAAAGGAACCCACCGCACAAAGCAGCATCATACCGCCCGCACGCAGAATTTCAGGCATCGTTGAGCCTTCGGTTTCAACCAGCGTCGTAATTTCAGCCATATAGTCTGGCATTGTCAGTTCCAGCCAGACCTGGATGAGAATAAAGATCAGCGCGATCAAAGAAAGCAGCCAGTCTTTTTTGGAAAAATCTTTGAGCAGCCGGATCATTCTTTCAGATCCTCCTTTCTTTTCTGTCCAGAAGACTGGATGTTCGAATCATCATCCAGACAATTTTTGAACGCTTCAATTTCCGTCTCCGTCTCCTGGGGCATGGAGTCTTCCTGCTTCTTTTGGCCCGCTTCTTCAAAAAGAAGCGGCCTGTCCATCAAAGCAGATTGTGGAGGACATCCCATATCCTCTCTCATCACACTGCTGATGGCCTCAATGGTATCAAGGCAGTCAACAATCCGATCGTATCCGATCTGATCAATGACCCGTCGGGTCACCTCGCCGATTTTTTGATGGGCTTCATGGAGCTCTTCTCTGCCTTTTTCTGTCAGGGTCAGCAATGAACTGCGCCGATCACGAGGATCTGTCTGTTTTTCAATCAGACCTTTGGTTTCGAGCGATCGCACAACCACGGCCATTCTGGCCGACGAAACATGCAAAAGCTGTCCGATCTGCTTGCTCGACATCGGATGATCGTGTTTAAACAGACAGATCATGACCGCTTTGGACCCTTCGGCAGAAGACTGAATTCGGGCAAAGGCTTCCGGGTGTGGACCGAGCTGATGAATTTTTGTCATGATGGTCTGAATCTGTTCGGGCGTTGCCATCGTTTTCTTTTCTCCTTTCGAATGTTTGATCTTCTTTTCATTTTCCTAACCCGGTTAGTAACTAACCCAGTTAGCTATTTTTATAATAGTTATCTCTACAGAGAACACAAGTCATAAGAGCCATGAGGGAAGAAAGATATTCACTTTCTGCCTGCATCTACAGAAAAACCGGATCTGCTTCTGGTTCAGATCCGGTTTCAGCTGGCCGTTTTCTATCCACGGTCAGTTTTAACGAAGAGTGTGACTCTATTTATTCAGTTTATTTTTAAAGTCTTCTGAATTGGTCTAGCGCTTTTCAGCGGAATCTGCAAGATCACCAAAAATTGGTGTGCCCAGACCAAATCCACCGCCGACGGTCAGAATCTGGCCGGTTGTATAGGCAGCATCATCACTGGCAAAGTAAGCCACAGCCGCCGCCATTTCTTCCGGTGTTCCCATTCGTTTGATCGGCAGGTTCTTTTCAAACATGTTCTTGAAGTTCTCGGACAGATTGTCTTTGACGGCATCGGTTGCAGTCATTCCTGGTAATACAGCATTGCAGCGAATATTTTTACGGCCAACCTGGACTGCAATTTCTTTGGTGAGATAGTTGATAGCCGCTTTTGAAGTTCCATAAGCGATCTGCGAAATATCTGGGATCAGGCCGCCGACGGAAGAGATGTTAATAATGCTTCCGCCGCCATTTTTCTCCATGACTGGAATGACCTCCTGACAGCCGCGGAATACACTTTCCAGATTGACGTTGACGATATCTTTAAAGACATCAAATGGGGTGTCCGTAATGGTCAGATCTTTACGGGGATCACTCGTTCCAAAATTGTTAACAAGAATATCGAGGCGGTTCTGTTCATTGACGATGGTCTGCACCATGTTATGGAAGCAGTCTTCATCATACGCATCAAAATAAACGGTATGCACATCATAGCCTTTGGCATTCATTGCATCCGCAATCTGGCCGGCTGCATCCAGACGTCTGGCCGCCATGTAGACAGTGGCCCCTTCTTTTGCCAGTCGTTCAGAAATGGCCAGTCCAATGCCGCGGGTGGAGGCTGTAATCAGAGCGACTTTTCCTTTTAAAGACATGTTAGAATCCTTCTTTCTGTTCTGAATGTATCTGATTCAGATTTCACCTCTATTATGCAAGGAAAGGCGGGAAAAGTCTGCAGAGTATGCCTGTCGAGATATAGACAGAAACGGGCTGTTGCAGGCATCCAGAACGAAGCCGATTTCGATGATTTTCAGACCCTCAAAAAGGCCAGGCACATTGTCCTGACCTGATTTGGCTTGCTGAATTGAATTCAACGCGCATTATGCCTGCTTTTCTTCCTGTAACGAAGACCAGCTTTCCAGACCATAGCTCGCTTTGGCAGATTTGATCGCATCCACAATCGCCTGCGATACGGCTTTGACTGCCATCACACTGACTAAAGTCAGATCGGCTGGAACTTCATTGGTCGTCATCGCAAAAAGAGTGTCCCCATCATTAGGGGTATGAACCGGACGAATCGTACGGGCCAGACCATTCTGGGCCATGCCAGCCAGTTTGGTCAGCTGTGCCTGATCGAGGTCAGCATTGGTGAGCACACAGCCAATCGTGGTATTCATCCGTTCTAACTGCTGGCCAGCCAGCTGTAAAATCAGATCTTCCGTGTTATAGGCGGTTTTGGTTTCTTTGTCATAAATACCGGCAAGACGATTCTGACTGTCGGGTTCAAAGACATCGCCGCATGCATTCACTGCCACAATGGCTCCAACTTTTAACGGCCCAATCTGATAGGCTGCGGAACCAATGCCCGATTTCATGGCCTTATCAAAGCCAAGCATTTTGCCGACACTTGCCCCCGTGCCCGCTCCATAACAACCGCTGATCCATTCATTGTCTTCACTGTTGCAGGCTGCTTCATAGCCCATGGCTTTATCCGGGAAAACATCCGCTTCGCCGCACCCCAGATCAAATAAGGAAGCCTGGCAGACAATGGGCACACAGAATTCTTTCAAACCAAAGCCGGCGCCTTTTTCTTTGAGATACTGCATAACGCCGCTTGAGCTTTCCAGTCCAAACGCACTGCCGCCCGATAAGACAACCGCATTGATCTGCTGAACCATATTTTTGGGATCGAGCAGGTCCGTTTCTCTGGTGGCTGGCCCGCCGCCGCGAACATCGACCGCACCGGTTGCACCATCCAGACAAAGAATGCAGGTTACGCCCGTGCCGCCATTTTCGTTCTGGGCCTGACCAATCTGAAAGCCTTCAATTTCATTGATTCCAATTGACTTCATACTCTCTATTCCCCGCTGTTCTCTGTGTTTTGTGTTCAGTTTCTCCAAATCCTGATCCAGGATTACAGCGGGTTCCTCCTTTTTTGTCTTTGTGTTGTTGTCTTTGTGTTGTTGTGTTTCTGTCTTTAAATTTTTATCTTCGTGTTTCGATTTTCGTGTTTCTGTCTTCGGGTTTTATCGTTGTATAGTTGTATATCTGTCGCTGTGTTGCTGTTGTGGCGTGAGCGTTGGGTTTCTTCCTGCTCTGTTTTGTCGCAGGATATTTTCTGGTTGTCTGATCAGAAAACGGATGGATACAGAAGACCAAATCCCGGCTCCATCGGCAGATTTTTTCTCATTTTCCTTTCCTTATATTTATTAGGCTAAAGAAATAGAGATGAAAACTGTATCCGATTGAGTTGTTTTTGACAGAAGGACAGTGTCCACAAAAATTATACGTCTTTTCTGGGAGTGCGTAGCACAATCTGTGGAGCCCCAGGCAGGACTGTGGCGTTGGCAGGCACATCCTGGCGGACTACTGCACCAGCTCCAATCCTGGCACCATCCCCGATGGTGATATCGCCGACCAGAACAGCCCCGGCCCCGATGAGACAATGATCCCCGATGACTGGTGCCTTGCCATGGACTTCGCCAATGGTGACATTCTGATAAATCCAGCACTCTTCACCAATGCGGGCATAGCGGGAGATAAAAATCCCGTGCAGTCCATGCGGCAGGCGTGGTCTGCTTTTGAACCAGGCACCCTTGCCGATGTAGCCGCCATGTTTATTGGCTGACCGGTTTAAAAAGACAGTCATCAGATCGATCTTCCAGCCCGTCTGACAGTTCTGCCGTTTAAAAAAGACCTTCCAGTAGGTTTCCATCAAATCCCCTTTGGACCAGGTCAGAATATCTGTTCGAAATGACATGTAAAAATTTCCCCTTATTCCTGCATCTCCCCTTGTCGGATGCAGGCTGCTTTCAGTTTATCAAACGATTTGGATCCCTTGCTTACAAACTGAAAACAGTACCGAAATTTCAAAGATATCCACCACTCTCAAAGTTGAATTGGATCGGGAAGATTTGATTTCTTTCTGCGTGATTTTTCCAGTTTGTCTGGGCTTGTCTTTCCAGCCGGGTAAGTTTTTACGGGGCTATGAATCTGATTTTCCGTTCGGTTTCTTCTCTGGTCAGGACTCTGTTTTCTCTCTTCCTTTCGTTACCATTCTTTTACATTTTCTGTTTCAGATAATTTTTACCCGAATCGAGGTCATTTCATTACCAGAATATGAAGATTTCGTCCGGTTTTCTGCCCATATTTTTACATAACGCGCCGAAGATCAAATAAAAAATCCCATGAAAAAACATATATTTTGAAAAAGAATTTCAGCTTCTTTGAAACTTTTTGAAATACTATGGGAAAATCTTGTTTTTAGCGTGCTACAATTCCTCACGTAAATTTTCGCAAGCAGCGTGATTATGAGCTTGGTCTGAAATTGTTCAGGAACTGTCACCTGATGTGAGGATTGAAAACCAACAAAAATAGGAGAGGATTGAAAAATGTCACGTTATGTCTTGAAACGAATTTTGCTGGCAATCATTACGGTCTGGGTTGTCGCAACGCTGACGTTCTTTTTGATGAACATGATCCCGGGCGGACCATTCCTTTCAGAAAAAGCGATCAGCCCGCAGGCTACAGCTGCCCTTGAAGCCAAATATGGTCTGGACAAACCATTATGGCAGCAGTACCTGACTTACATGAATGGCCTGCTTCATGGCGACTTCGGTATGTCATTAAAACAGCGCGGCCGTTCTGTGCTGGATATCATCACCAGTAAGTTCCCGGTTTCCGCCAAAGTCGGTGGAATTGCGGTTGCCTTCGCGCTCGTTGTCGGCGTTACTTTAGGATGCGTTGCCGCCCTGCACCAGGGTAAATTCTGGGATCGCTTCATTTCCGTCTTTGCGACTCTGGGCATTGCAGTTCCAAGCTTTGTCATCTGCACCTTATTACTTTACATTTTCGGTGCCAAACTCAAATGGCTGCCAACTCTTGGTCTGAATTCCTGGCAATCGTATATCATGCCTGTCTTTGCGATCGCCTTCTATCCGACGGCCTATATCATGCGGCTGATGCGTTCAAGCATGCTGGATGCTTTAGGTCAGGACTATATGCGTACCGCGAAAGCGAAAGGTCTTTCGGGCAATAAACAGTTATTCAAACACGCACTTCGAAATGCCATTCTGCCGGTTATCACTTATGTTGGTCCGATGCTTGCCTACACCATCGTCGGAAGCTTCGTTGTCGAAAAGATTTTCGTTATCCCAGGTCTTGGCGGATCCTTCATTACTGCCATTACCGGTCGTGATTACACGCTGATCATGGGAACCACCATCTTCCTGGCAACCCTGGTTATTCTGATGACCCTGGTTGTCGATCTGCTCTACAAAGTCATCGACCCACGAATCAAACTCGATTAGAAAGCAGGAGGTTTAAGCGATGCCAAAAAATCCACTCAGTCTTCAGCTGGATCCCGCTGACTTTCTGCCAGCGACCGATGAAGAGAAACAATCCCAAGTCATCATGCGCGAATCCGTCAGTTTCTGGAAAGACGGAATGCGTCGTTTATTAAAAAACAAAGTGGCCATGACTTCTCTGGTTGTCATTATCATTATCATGATTTTCGCCTTTGTGGTTCCACACTTCTATCCATACAGTTATGACGCCCAGATTAAAGGCGCCACCAACCTGGCTCCGATGCAGTACTCGGCCGAAGAACAGGCCATCATCGACGCTGGCGGCCATGTGTTCCCGCATATTTTCGGAACCGACACCATGGGTCGTGACTATGCGATCCGTGTCATGGTCGGAACTCAGATTTCTTTGATGGTTGGCCTGATTGCAACCGGCATCATTCTTTTGATTGGTCCATTATATGGAGCCGTCGCAGCCTTTGCGGGCGGCTGGGTCGACCTGGTGATGATGCGCATTGTCGATATCATCTACACCATTCCTGATGTTCTGTTAATCATCCTGCTTTCCTTTGCCCTGAAATCGCCGCTTGAAACGCTGGCTTCCATGCCGGGCTTTGGCTGGATTCAGACGGTCGGAACGAGTATGATCTCCATCTTTATCGTCTTTGCCCTGCTCTATTGGGTTGGTATGGCACGAATGATCCGTTCTCAGGTTCTGACGATTAAACAGTCTGACTACGTCACAGCTGCCAAAGCGTTAGGCGTAAAGAGCTCTACCATTATCCGTAAGCATCTGATGACCAACTGCATCGGTACGCTGATTGTCTGCGCAACGCTGCAGATTCCATCCGCGATCTTTACCGAAAGCTTCTTAAGCTTTTTAGGCATGGGTGTTGCCGTTCCACTTCCTTCTCTTGGATCTTTAGCCAGTGCCGGTCTGAACGGAATTTATACCTATCCATATCTGCTGTTTATTCCAGCTGCCGTCATCTCCATTTCCATTCTGAGCTTCAACCTGCTCGGTGATGGTCTGCGTGATGCCTTTGACCCGAAGATGAAGAAGTAACAGGTGATATCCATGTCAGATGAATATTTAGTCAAGATTGAAAATGAAAGACTTTCCTTCTTTACCCCTGCCGGGGAAGTGAAAGCTTTAAACGATGTCAATATCTCGCTGCGCCCTGGCGAAGTGCTTGGCATTGTTGGTGAGTCTGGTTCCGGAAAATCCGTTACAGCCTATTCTTTAATGGGTCTGACGGCCGATCCGGGCAAACTGCTCGGCGGGAAAATCCGTTTCAATGGTCATCAGATTGAGACCATGACGGAAAAAGAATTCCGCAAAATCCGCGGAAATGAAGTGTCCATTATCTTCCAGGACCCAATGACTTCCCTTAATCCGGTGTATACCATCGGCAACCAGATTACCGAAGTCATCACCCTGCACACCGGCAAATCCAGACAGGAAGCCAAAGAAAGAGCGCGTGAGCTGCTCGAACTGGTTGGTATCAACGAACCGGATAAACGTCTCAAACAGTATCCACATGAATTATCCGGTGGAATGAGACAGCGTATCATGATTGCCATTGCACTGGCCTGTGAGCCAAAGCTGCTCATTGCGGACGAACCAACCACCGCCCTGGACGTAACCATTCAGGCTCAGATTCTCGAGCTGATGATGGAATTAAAAGACAAGCTGGGCATGGCGATCATCATGATCACCCATGACCTTGGTGTTGTTGCTTCGATGTGCGACCACATTGCGGTTATGTATGCCGGCCGCATTGTTGAATATGGAACCACTGACCAGGTGTTCTATGAACCCAGTCACATGTATACCAAAGGCCTGATCCGCTCCATTCCAAGACTGGATGCGGATGAGCATCAGCGCCTGATTCCAATTGAAGGAACTCCGGTGGATATGTTGAATCCGCCAAAAGGCTGCCCGTTTGCTCCGCGCTGCGAGAAAGCAATGAAAATCTGCCTGCGTGAGCCGGCTCCAATTACTGAATTTGATGATGGCACGCACTATACGTATTGCTGGCTGCATCAAAAAGCTGCCATGGAAAAACAGGCTGCTGCCCCGAATGTCGAAGACAGTCGGATTGCCATGGGCCAAGGAGGAGAATAATGACCGAGAAAAATGAAGATTTTATCGTTGTCGAACACCTCAAACAATACTTCCCGGCCGGCGGTCATGGTAAGAATAAAAAGTTTGTCCAGGCAGTCGACGACGTTTCGTTTACGATTAAAAAAGGCGAAACCTTAGGGCTCGTTGGTGAATCCGGATGCGGAAAAACCACTACCGGCCGATCCATGCTTCGTCTGTATGAACCCACTGGCGGTCGATTTGTTTTTGATGGTGATGTCATTTTCGATGTCGACAAGAAGCAATACGCCAACATGCTGCCCTATCGCAAACGCATGCAGATCGTATTCCAGGACCCATATGCTTCGCTGGATCCCCGTATGACGGTCGGCGATATCGTAGGGGAAGCCATTGATACCCACCATTTAGCCAAAGATTCCAAAGAGCGCTATGACATGATCATTGAGCTCTTACGTAAAGTTGGTCTGAACTCCGAACACGCCAACCGCTATCCGCATGAATTCTCGGGTGGTCAGCGTCAGCGCGTCGGCATTGCCCGCGCTCTGGCCGTAAATCCGGACTTTATCGTCTGCGATGAGCCAATCAGTGCGCTGGACGTTTCCATTCAGGCGCAGGTTATCAACATGTTTGAAGACCTGCAGCGCGATCTGGGCCTGACTTATCTGTTCATTGCCCATGACTTATCGGTTGTCAAACACATCTCCGACCGGATTGGAGTTATGTATCTGGGCCGCATGGTCGAACTGGCACCGGCCAATGAACTGACCAACTCCCCGCTCCATCCGTACACCCAGTCTTTGATTTCCGCCATTCCATTAGCGGATCCAAAACTGGCCCGGGCTTCGCAGCGAATTGTGCTGGAAGGTGATGTTCCGTCTCCAGTCAATCCACCAAGCGGATGCCGTTTCAGAACCCGCTGCCCGCGCGCAACCGAACATTGTGCCAAGGAAGCTCCTGAATTTAAAGAAGTGCTGCCAGGTCATTTTGTTGCCTGCCACCACATCAACATGGAAGATCTCAAGAAGAAATAGAGATTCTGTTTTTAACGCATTATTTTCACTCTGGTAGACACGAAGCGGATTCTTCACCGTTTCGGTTTATATACCGTCTTTTGCTTGATCGTTTTAAGATTTCGAAGTTGTTCCAGATCTGGTATGTCTGTAAATGCGTCGTTTACTTCGAACAACTGTGCTCAGAAATCAACGCGCTGGCCTGCGTTTCGTGTTTTTGATGAATCTTGATCTGGGTCAACAACGACGGAAAAAAGAAAAGGAGATACAGAAATGAAGACTCGTTCCCTTTCGTTGCTCATGGCAGCTGTCATGGCAGCGAGCGTTGCTGGATGCTCTTCCAGTAACAGCACATCCACCAGCACTGCTGATTCCACATCCGGAAGTACAGCAAGTGCCACCAATACGTCCAGCGATAAGAAAATCTTATCCGTACAGATTGGTCCAAACCCAGAGACTCTGGATCCAGCTCTGAACTCCGCAGTCGATGGCGGTAACATGATCCTGACTAACTTTGAATGTCTGCTGACAAATGACGAAAACGGTCAGATCGCTCCAGGAGCTGCTGAAAGCTGGGAAGTTTCCGAAGACGGAAAAACTTACACATTCAAACTGCGTGACGGCCTGAAATGGTCCGATGGCACTCCATTAACAGCTGAAGACTTTGTTTACAGCTGGCAGCGTGTCTGCGATCCAAACGTAGCTGCTCCATATGCGGAAACCGTACTGTCCATGGTTGAAGGCTATGATGACGCAATTGCCGGCGACATCGAAAAACTGAATGTTGAAGCTCCTGATGATCAGACTTTCGTTGTTCACCTGAAAGATGCCTGCCCATACTTTGAATCCCTGGCCGCCTTTGCAACGCTTTCTCCAGTTCAGAAAGCAACTATCGAAGCCAATGGTGATGCATGGGCAACTGATGCTTCCACTTACGTTTCCAATGGTCCGTTCTACATCACTGAATGGGTACCTTCTTCCTATATCCTGATGGAAAAGAACCCGAACTACTGGGATGCTGAAAACGTAAAACTCGACGGAATCAAGTTCAACCTGATCGAAGATGCAAACGCTGCTTACAACGCCTATAATGCTGGCGAAATCGCCATGATTAAAGACGTTCCAACCGAAGAAATCCCATCTCTGAAAGATCGCGATGACTTCTTCGTTGAGCCAATCATCGGTACTTACTACGTTTCGATGAACACTGAAAAAGAACCATTCACAAACAAAGACGTTCGTAAAGCTCTCTCGCTGGCCATCGACCGTGACTACCTGGCCAACACGCTGATGCAGGGTACTTACTCTCCAGCCGGAAACTTCGTAGGTCCAGGATGGGCTGATATCAACGGTACAGAATTCGTTGAAAACTCCAATGGCGGTGAAGAATTTATCTCCACAACTGACTACGAAGCTGACCTCGAAGAAGCGAAAAAACTGTTAGCAGACGCTGGCTATCCAAATGGCGAAGGTCTGCCAAAGATCACGTATACAACAAACGATTCCGGTTACCACAAAGCTGTTGCTGAATACCTGCAGCAGGCCTGGAAAGAACTCGGTATCGATATGGATGTTGACATCGTTGAATGGGCATCCTTCACTCCAATGCGTCGTAACGGTGACTACGAAGTCGCTCGTAACGGCTGGGTAGGTGACTACACTGACCCATCGAACATCCTCGACCTGCTCTACTCCACCAACGGTAACAACGATGGTAAGTTCAGCAACGAAGAATATGACAAACAGATGGAAATCTCCAGAACAACTCTGGACGAACAGGAAAGATCCGACGCTCTGCACAAAGCAGAAGAAATCCTGATGGAAGAAGCAGGATGCATCCCTCTGGCTTACTACAATGACTTCTGGTTAGAAGATCAGACAAAAGTTAAAGGAATCTGGCATTCTCCATACGGCTACTGGCATTTCGAAGATGCTGAACTCGTTGAATAATTTTCCTTTCAACTGACTCAATCCAATCCCCAAAGCTGGTCCTGATTGCAGGGCCGGCTTTTTTCGTGGCTTTTTCTGTTCTGCTCTTTGTGCTGGCTCTCTCCTGTTTTCCTGATTCGACACTCCCGCAAAGGGCCTTACTCTTCCTCAAGGTTCAGGAGCGTTCATCTTTCTGGTTTTCTAAGCGCTTGCCAAATGGCAGGTGTCTTTTTGGGCTGTCCTGCTTCTATAATGTAGCCGAAATCGTTTATTCATCGTGATTTTCGACCTTTTGGCCGGCATTTCCCCTCCCGGTTTTTGATCCATTGCTTTATCCATTTCCCGCTTCGCTTTGTTTTTACGATATCTGCCAGAAAGAAGGATCCTTGCCTATGAAATTTGACTTACACATGCATTCGGCCGCCAGCAGTGATGGCCAGTTCACTCCCGAAGAATTAGTGGATCTGGTTGACGACCATAATCTGAATCTCATCGCGCTCTCTGATCATGACACTGCCCAGAATGTACCGGCCATCAAAGAAATTGCGACGAAACGCGGCATCCAGGTCATCAATGCCATTGAAGTTTCAACGACCTATAAAGGCGAACACAACGTCCATTTGCTTGGCTATGGCATCAATCCGGATGATCCCTGGATCCAAGGTCTGCTTGCCAAAGCCAAAGAAAACGCCCGTCTTTCCTTTGGACTTCGCGTCAAAAAAATCAATGAAAAATATGGCTTCAATTTTGATGAAGACACCATCCGCAAGCAGGCGGGCGACATGAATCCCTGGTTTACGATGTTTGACCAGATTATTGCCGATCCAAGAACCAAAGACATCCCTGATTTCCAGGATTACCTGCCCGGCGGCCCGCGCAGCCAGCCTGCTCCAGTCAACTTCTTCTGGGACAAAATGCAGGCCGGCAGTGATCTGTACTGCCCTGTCCAGTATCCCGATCTTTTCGAAGCCATCGACCACATCCACCAAGCCGGCGGGATTGCAGTGATTGCCCACCCTTTCCGCACCTTTGAGCACCAGGATGGCTGGCTTGAAGAACTTGCCGCCTATGGCCTGGATGGTCTGGAAGCCTACTCCAACTATCATTTCCCTGAGCAGATCGAATATTATCGAAACTTTGCGGCAAAGCACGGTCTTCTGATCACCTGTGGTTCGGATTTCCATGGCAAGACCAAGCCGAACATCACACTGGGCGAATATCATCTCGACCGGGATGGAAAGCCAATTCTCAACGCGTTTCTGGCTGCCCTGCAAAACACATGGCAAGGCCAGCACGAATCCTTACCCGATTGCATTGCTTAACCTGGGCTTTGCGGGAATGGAATCTGACTCTGTACAAGCCTGAGTCCAGCCATCCTTCTTTCTGGCTTTTTGAGGATTCTGAACTTTTGAGGATCCTGTCTCCTTTCAAGCCAAGCCAATTGCTCTCCAAATCCTTCCCCAGTAAAAATGGCTCTGATTGCTTTCTTGAAGCGTTCAGAGCCATTTTCTTTTCGAAGTAAATTTTGTTGAGAGTTGATGCGGATCGAAAAAATGAATCAATCCGGTGAATGACCAGATTACAGGGCCGTCAAACCCAGATGAGCGGCAAAGCTGACAATCAACAGAATACACAGAACACTGAAGACCATGGTAATCGTGCTGACCATTCCCACCAGATCTCCTTGATAGCCGCAGTTGATCGAGTAAGGGACAGCGGCCGAAGCCACTGGAGCAGACAGGCACAGAATCGTGATGATTTTAACCAGTGGATCCACACCAGGAAGAAAGAAAACACAGAGTCCAAGACAGGCAACAACCGCCCAGCGCGTCAGGCACACCTGAATAATTTCTTTGATTTCCTGTTTAGGCAGGTGGAATTCAATCAACAGACCAATCATGAACATCGTCAAAAAGGCATTGGCATTGCCAATCACGCCCGCATATTCAAGAACGACAGGGGGCAGACTGATCTGGAAAGCAGCCAGCGCAAACAAAACGACATAGGTCATAAAAGGTACAGAGTGTACCAGAGTCTTAAAAATGCTATTCAGGGTTAACGGTTCTTTTGGACTTGAAGCCGCTTTGGCCAGCGCATACGAAATTCCCAGCCCCATCACAGAGTTGGCTGAGTCAAACATGCAAAGATAGCCAACACCAGTCCCAGGAAAAAACAGTTCGACAAACGGCAGTAAAAAGGCTCCCAGGTTGAAGGTGCTGACGGTTAACATGAATGCTGAAGTCCGCGGTTCTCTTTTGCGCCCGGCCAGAAGAAATCCGGCTGCCAGCGTCACAATGCTTGCCAGGAGGCCAAACAAGAACAGTTGGGGAAACTCGCGGCCAATAACAATGGACGTTGAATTGCGAATCAAAGCGCCAGGCAGCGTTACCGAGATGATCAGCGTTCCCAGAAGTTTGGCATCTTCTTTGCGAAACAACTTAAGCTGGCGAAGCAGATAGCCAAGGGCGATGATCACCAGATATCCGCCGATTTTGATCAGTACAGATGACATAATGATTTATTTCCTATTTCTAATTTCTCTAATTTCTCAGTTTCCAGATCCCTGAATTTTCAGGCAGATTTGGATTGCCGATTCAGGCAATGCTTTCCATTGTAAAAGCTTCGCCGGCCAATGTCCAAATTTTTCCAAAACCTCATACTTGTGTCTGCCCAACTCTGCCTGCTCAGGTTATGGCCTTGATTCGTCTGGCAGAGCTGGTTGTGAAGCGGGACGACTATGATAGGGATTGATTCCATCTTTGGATGTAGCAAACAGTTTTTCCATCCCGATGGAACGCATCCGGGTGATCAGTTCCACAATTTCTTCAGGCGGCACAGGCATGTCCCCCAGAATCCAGGAAAGCGTCATGCTGACCGACGCACTGGCATGGTACGTTGTCGCGAAAGCCAGAGCATCGGGCAGAGGCTGGGATCCGTAGGCTTTCTGATGCCACTTCAGATCAAAGTCCTGGGCATGGCGGTACATATGGTTTTTCAGGCTGTTGACGCCTTCCATGGCCAGCGCCTGCTTTAAAAAGACATGGTGTTCTTTCATGCGATAGAAATCCGCCAGCAAGGCATCATAAAAACTGACCTGGGCCGAATTGAGATCAAATTCCGGAATGATCCGCTTATCATAGACGTAGCAGATCAGATCTTCTTTACCGAGGAAGTGATTGTAAAACGTCTGGCGGCTTACGCCTGTTTTGGCAAGAATCTCTTTGATGCTGACTTGCCGAAGATCTTTCTTTGTGCACAGCTCCAACAGACCATCGGCCAGAATCTTTTTCATATCAACTGCCATCTGTCATGTCCCCCTTTTGGTGAAGATCTTCTTTTTCATTGCTTAAGGAGATGAAGTTTTTTCTTTTCTGAATAAAATGTCACCAATTGTGTAATGCTTTTGATTCTTTTTTTGAAATGGTATCTCTCTTTTTTATCTCTTCTGCTTTTTGAGACCATAAAAAGTTGATGGTTTTCATGTTTATCCTATCAGAATCTTCTTTCATAAAAGGCTCTGTTGTACTTTGGGTGGGTTTTCGATTCGAAAAAAAGGGGGATGTCATCTTTTTTGACTGATGACAACCCCCGTATATAAAGCCT
>Belle_p1__coassemble_706_pt1 | contig 29794 bp, 24 predicted proteins | sample Belle_p1__metabat2_high_PE_034 | metagenome-assembled genome bin Belle_p1
GATAATCTTTGGCAAGAGCATCTATCTATGTTCCCCGCATGACGGGGATGATCCCCAAAAGAAACTGGAAGAGCTGACCATCCCCGAATGTTCCCCGCATGACGGGGATGATCCTCGTTATGGGTTCCAAGGGATTTACAACAGAGGATGTTCCCCGCATGACGGGGATGATCCTCATGTCTCAATGCGTTCGCTATCCGGCTGACGATGTTCCCCGCATGACGGGGATGATCCATCGCGGCCTCAAATTCTGCTCCATCCGTCCAAGATGTTCCCCGCATGACGGGGATGATCCTAAAGTCGGAGTAAATGCTAACATTGCTTCCCCATGTTCCCCGCGTGACGGGGATGATCCAGATTCGCTCCTGCGCGTGTAGGGATAGCTCGAATGTTTCCCGCATGACGGGGATGATCCTGTCGCGTCTCGGTTGGGGTGCGTGGATTGAAAGTGTTCCCCGCATAGTCGGGGATTATCCCAAGGGATCTAGCATCCTAACTATTTGCCCAGGGTACATTGGTCGATTTTCTAGTATAGCTATGCTTTTTGTCGTAGGTTCATATGATATCTGGATGCTCCAAAGGTAATGAAATAAGACAAGTCCCGAGGTGGAAGTTTTTTCCGCCTCGGGACTTGTAGCTTTTGTTGGTCTCTTGAAAGAAATTGGATACAGTTAGATCTTTCCAGGTACCATAGACAAGGAAATTCGCTTACGGCGAACATCGGTATCGACAACGTATACCGTAACAATCTGGCCTGTATGTACGACCTCATTCGGGTCTTTGACAAACTTATTTGATAGACGAGAAATATGCACGAGTCCATCTTCATGTAATCCGATATCCACAAAAGCACCAAAAGAGGTGACATTGCGAACGGTGCCCTGAAGTTCCATGCCTGGGGTGAGATCTTCGATTTCGAGGATTCCTTTTTTCAGAATTGGTCCATCCAAAGAATCTCGCGGATCGAGACCAGGACTTTCCAGTTCTTTGATGATATCTGCAACTGTATAGGTATCACTATTCAACTTTTTTGCCATCTGTCTGGGATCGACTTTTTGGATTTTTGCTTTAAAGGCTTGGGTGTGCAGATCGGCCAGTGAGAGATGGGATTGTTCCAATAGTTTCTCTGTCAGCTCATAACTCTCAGGGTGGATTCCGGTGTTGTCGAGCGGGTTTTGCCCACCAGGGATGCGCAAAAAGCCAATACTCTGTTCATAGATCTGGGCAGAGAAAAGATCTTTGAGCTGTTCACGGCTATTAAATGGTTTCAGTCCTCTGGCTTTCAGGATTTTATTGATCTGGGGCTTTTTAAGACCAGAGATATGGCGCAGGAGTGATGGGGATGCGATGTTGACGTTCACTCCAACCTGGTTGACCGCTTTGTCGGTGACAAAATCTAGAGCCTCTTTCAGCTGCTTTTGAGGGACGTCATGCTGGTACATTCCTACTCCGAGTGATTGGGGATCAATTTTGACAAGCTCAGATAATGGATCCTGGATCCGGCGCCCGATCGAAATGGCAGAGCGTTTTTCAACGGGAAGATCCGGGAACTCTTCTTTTGCCAGTTCACTGGCAGAGTAGACAGAGGCTCCCGCCTCAGATCCAATTAAGTAAGAGATATCTGGATACTCCTTAAGCAGATCAGTAATCAAATCGATCGACTCACGGCTTGCGGTACCATTTCCAATCACGATGACGGTTGGATGATATCGATTAATTAAAGACCGTGTCTCTTTGACAGCGGCTTGGTATGCTGGAGAATCAGTTTGTGGCTTTTTGCCTTTGCTAACAAATTTAAAGGGATAGACTACCGTTGTATCGAGCAATTCGCCGGCTGATCCAAGAACTGCAAGCTTGCAGCCATTTACATAGCCAGGGTCCCACGATAACATTACCTGGCCTTTGAGCGGTCTAGCCATCAGAAGGTGTTCGAGGTTGGCCGCAAAACCTTTGATTGCATCCTCATAGGCTTTTTCCCGCAAAGTAGAGCGGATTTCGCGTTTGATGCTGGGCAGCATTAAGCGGATTAACGCATCGTGGATAACCGTTTCCAGATAATCATGAGATGGCGAATTGCGTTTGAGCAGCTTCCGTTGGATCATTTGTTCAAGTTTTTCATTGTCGCTTGTTAAAGTAACTGTTAATACCTTTTCTTTTTCACCACGGTCCAATGCAAGCAGCCGATGGCTGGGCAGCTTACTGAGCGGATTGGAAAAATCGTAGTATTGCTCGTATACACCCTGGGGATCTTCAGCATCTTTTTTAAGAGAGCTGCTGATGCTTTCATATTTAAGCAGGTTATCGCGGATCATGGAGCGGATATCGGCCATGTCGCTGACCTTTTCGGCGAGGATATAGCCGGCCTGTTCAAGGCCTTCTTCGTCCGCCAAAGTCCTTGGATCATATTTCTGTTCCCAGATTTTATCTGCCAGAGGGCCGAATCCTTTGGCAATGGCTTCGCTGGCTTTGGTTTTCCGTTTTTCTTTGTAAGGCCGATAAATTTCTTCAAGCGATGCAAGCGTTTCGGCACCAAGGATCGATGATTTCAGCTCCTTTGTCAGGAGCTTTTTCTCCTCCAGAATTTGCAGGATAGATTCTTTTCTTTCTTGCAGGGAGTTTTGATACTTCCAGGTTTGTTCGATAGCCCGAAGCTGGTCCTCATCAAGATTGCCGGTCTGGTCTTTTCGATATCTGGCGATAAATGGGATGGTCGCTCCCTCGTTTAAAAGGTCGAGAGCGTGCTGCACCTGAGACGGTTTCAGGGAGAGTGCTTTTGAGATATTATCAATCATTGTCATAAGCCTAGTGTAGGTTTTAAGGCGATGAGAATCAAATAACTGCTGGCAATTATCATGGGGACCCCGTCCGGGATTTAGGTGTGTTCACCTTTTGACAGACAAAATGGATGTGCTTATAATTGGGACAATGATGCTGATGAGGCCAAGACTTTCGGAATTTGGATCCAGAAAGAAGAGCGGGTGATGCGAGCTCTTTGAAGAATCCGTCAGTTACTCCCTCGGAATCGCCCCTGAAAAGGAGTGCCGTATTGCTGCGTTAAAGCATTTGAGAGCAGATTCCAAGATTTATAATGGAACCTGAATTAAGGTGGTACCGCGCGTTAGCGTCCTTAGGGACTCTGGCGCTTTTTTTATTGGGAAAAGCGTCGCAGTCCATGCAGCTTGATCTGGCTGCAACAATCAATTCAATAAGCCCTAATATATAGAAAGGATAATTAGATATGGAGCTCGTAAATATTCTCGAAGATGAACATCTTTCTACTCTGAACCATTCTGCTGCCCATCTGCTGGCGCAGGCTGTTAAACATCTCTACCCTCAGGCAAAATTCTGGGTAGGTCCAGTGATTTCTGATGGTTTCTACTACGATATGGACCTTGGCGATGTAAACCTTACGGATGCAGATCTGGAAAAGATCGAAAAAGAAATGAAGAAGATTGCCAAGGATGGCAAACGGATCGTGCGTCGCGAAGTTTCTAAAGAAGAAGCTCGCGAAATGTTTAAGGACGATTTATATAAGGAAGATCTGATTGACGGTCTGGAAGATGGAAAAATTACTGTCTACAGTCAGGGGGATTTCACGGATCTTTGCCGCGGACCGCACGTTGATTCGGTTAAAGAACTGAAGCATGTTAAACTGCTGAAACATTCCGGTGCCTACTGGAAAGGCGATAAGAACAATAAAATGCTGCAGCGCGTCTACGGTATTGCTTTTGACACAAAAGAAGACCTTGACTCTTATCTGGCTGCCCTGGAAGAAGCAAAAAAACGCGACCACAAGAAACTTGGCCGTGAAATGAACCTGTTTACCATTTCTGAATACGCTCCGGGTATGCCAATCTTCCTGCCAGATGGCATGATCCTGAGAAATCTGCTGGAAAACTACTGGTACGATACGCATACAAAACACGGTTATAAATTCATTAAGACTCCAATTATCATGTCCCGTGAACTGTGGGAGCGTTCCGGCCACTGGGATCACTACAAGCAGAACATGTACACAACAAAAGTGGATGACCGCGACTTTGCGATCAAACCAATGAACTGCCCAGGTGCTCTGCTGGTTTATAACAATGACCTGCACTCCTATAAAGATCTGCCACTGCGTGTCGGTGAATTAGGTCAGGTACATCGCCATGAAGCGTCTGGTGCTTTAAATGGCTTATTCCGTGTTCGTACGTTTACGCAGGATGATGCCCATATCTTCCTGACTCCTGATCAGATTGAATCCGAAGTTAAAGAAGTTCTGAATCTGATTGATGAAATGTATGGCGTGTTTGGCCTGCCTTATTCCATTGAGCTTTCAACTCGTCCAGAAAAAGACTACATTGGTACGATCGAAATCTGGGATCAGTCGGAAAAAGCCCTTGCGGAAGCATGCCGTGCTGCAGGTAAAGATTTCGTCATTAACCCAGGCGATGGTGCATTCTATGGCCCAAAACTGGATATCCATATTAAAGACTCTTTAGGCCGTGACTGGCAGTGTGGAACCATCCAGCTGGATATGAACTTACCAGAACGTTTCGAATGCACATATGTCGATGCAGATGGATCAAGAAAAACACCATTAATGCTTCACCGCGTTGTTTATGGTTCCATTGAGCGCTTTATCGGTATCCTGATCGAGCACTTTGGTGGTCATTTCCCTCTGTGGCTCGCTCCTCGCCAGATCGTGATCATCCCAGTTCATCAGGAAAAGCACCTCGAGTATGCTAATAAAGTAGCCAGTGCTCTTGAAGAGATGGGTATGCGTGTAAACGTTGACGATCGCAACGAAAAGTTAGGTTACCGCATTCGTGAAGCTCAGATGAAAAAGATTCCTTACCAGATTGTTGTCGGTGACCATGATATTGAAAATGGTACAGTCAATGTCCGTAAATCTGGATCGAAAGACGCCATCACCATGCCGCTGGGTGAGGCTCTGGCTAAATTCAAGAAAGAGGTGGATGATAAATGTCTTTTCGTCATGGATTAAAATGGCTGGCAGCCGCAGGGCTGAGTCTGGCCATGGCCGGATGCAGTGCATCGTCGGCCACAAGTGAATCAAGTGTTTCTTCCGTCAACCCCGCTGAATCCGGTGTGGATCAGGCTGAAGAGCTTGCGGGAGATAAACTCTCTGTTCTCTGCCCAACTGGCGCTCCGGCTCTGGCCAGCTTAGGTCTGGCCGATGCAGGTGCAGCGGTTGAGTATGTAGATGGTCAGGATCTGCTGGTCAGCGAGCTTTCAAAGACCGATGGTTATGACATGATCATCGCTCCTGTCAATGTAGGGATTAAAACCTGGAAAGATGCTGGAGCTTATCAGCTTGATGGCATTCTGACATGGGGCAACTTATATGTTGTAAGCCCAGATGAGAACTGGAACGAATCTGGTAAAACCATCGCTTTATTTGGTGAGCAGGCTGTTCCAGGCATGGTCTTCACTGATCTGTATCCAGAGTGCCAGGCAAACATGGAATTCTATCCTTCCGTATCTGAGGCTTCGGCTGCTTTATTAGCCGGCAAAGCAGATTCGGCAATGCTTGCTCAGCCAGCCGCTGCTGGTGCAGTTGCCAAAGCAAGCCAGGATGGCACGACTCTTTCTGTTGTTGATGACCTCCAGACTGGATGGCAGGATGCGCACGAAAGTGATCAGAAAGGCTACCCACAGGCCGCTCTGTTCGTCAAGAAAGGCAAAGCCGAAGAATATGCTTCTCAGATTGACGCTCTGAAGACGTATATTGAAAATGCAACTCCAGAAAAAATCGAACATGCCGTCGATGCCTATGGTGCTGAACAGCTCGGTGTACCAAATGCAAAACTGGCTGCTTCGACATGGGATGCGCAGAACATTCACTATGTTCCAGCCAAAGACTGCAAAGAAGATCTGCAGAAATTCCTCGATGTCTTCTCGATCCAGATTCCAGATGGCATCATCGTCGAATAGTCTGTCTTTGTTAGAGGAATAGTCAGTCATTTCAAGCCTTTGTGGCGCGCCTGTTTTGTTAGACTGAGGATACGAACGGCGAATGCCAAAAGGAGACTCCTAATGCTGACAGAAGAACAGGCCCACATTCAGTGGCTGAAAGACAAAGCACAGTCGCTTGGACTGACATTTGATCAATATATGTTATTTCTGATTTTCGAAAGCCTCGACCATTCTCCCGCAATCAATACTGAGCCTTTAAGCCGGGCTCCATGGATGAATGGCTACGTCAATCAGGATGAAAATCCAGGATCTGGCCTCTAAAAAATCGAAAAAGAACAAAAATGGTTATTTAGCGCGACGTTTTCGGAAATTCCGCTATAATTAAAGATGTCCCAAGTGTGTTGTAATAAATATTTTCATAACAGCAAAAAGAGAAGAACTGAAGCTGGTTTCAGTCTCTTCTCTTTTTGTTTGCCCGCATATTGGCTCCACTTTGATCGCAAAGATTGATTTCCCCCAAAAAAAGCAGTAAAGAAATTAGAGCAGGGAAGCGATGGCCGAAAACAATGAAATCCAGCCATCGACTAACTCGGAGATCCCTGTATAGTCACATACCCGCACACGCATAATGGAGGTCCGCATGAAAAAAGTCTGGATTGCAACCGGAAATACGCATAAAAAAGATGAATTTGCCGCCATGCTCGGCGACGATGTTCAGGTTCTGACTTTAAAAGATCTTGAACCAGGTCTGGAACCCGAAATTAACGAAGATGGAAAAACCTTTGAAGAAAACGCCCTGATTAAAGCCCGTGCTCTTCATAATATTGTTCACGAAGCTGTGATGTCCGACGATTCCGGTCTGGAAGTGGATGCCCTGGACAAAAAGCCCGGCATTTACTCCGCCCGCTTCATGGGCGAAGATACAAGTTACGATGTTAAAAACCAGGCCATTCTGGATGCCTTAAAGGATAAAGATGACCGCACGGCCCGATTTGTCTGCGCCATTGCCTGGATTGAAGCCGATGGTACCGAACATGTCTATCGCGGCACCATGGAAGGCAAGATTCACGATAAGATCGAAGGCGCCAACGGATTTGGCTACGATCCAATCTTCTATTACCCGCCTTTTAAAACCACCAGTGCCAACGTGGCCCCTGAGGTGAAAAACTCCGCCAGCCATCGCCACAACGCCCTGATGAAACTGATGAAGGACTGGAAAAACTTATGATTCATGTTGTTTTATACGAGCCGGAAATTCCAGCCAATACAGGCAACATTATTCGCACCTGCATGGCCTCAGGCTCCCGTTTACATTTGATCGAGCCGCTTGGCTTCAGTTTTGATGACAAATACCTGCGCCGCTCTTCGATGGATTACATCAAAGAAGCCGATCTGCATATCCATAAAAACTGGGAAGAATTTCGCAAAGCCAATCCGGATGGAAAATTCTTCTTTATGACTCGCTACGGCAAGAAAGCCCCAGCTGAATTCGATTTCTCGGATCCAGATCAGGAATACTATTTCGTTCTGGGCAAGGAAAGCACCGGCATCGATAAACATATCCTCAAAGAACATCTCGATACCTGCATGCGTTTGCCGATGAAAGCCAATGCCCGCAGCCTGAATCTGTCCAACTGCGCTGCCATTCTGGTCTACGAAGCCCTTCGCCAGCAAAACTACCCAGGCCTCAGCCGGGTCGAAGTCCTCAAAGGCGAAGACTTCCTGGAAACTTTCCCGGACTAAGTCCTGCATAAATTTGAGCAGGACTGCCTAAGCTGACCAGCACTATCTAAACAGTTGTCAGACCAGTATTCGGTGACACACGTATAGTTCACACTGACACCGGCAGTCAAAGTCGACATAGAGCAGGTGGATTAGGTCTGGAGAATATAGATATAGGCATAGATATAGGCATAGATATAGATATAGATATAGATATAGATATAGATATAGATTCATATATAAATATGGAACCAGTCCGGCTGCTTCTGTCTGGTTCCTGAATTCATCTATCCATATATAAGGATCCATATAAAATCCACCAATCAATATATAAGTGCTTATCAATATATACCTGCTATATAACTGCCTATCAATATATAAATAGACCTGGGTTCGTATCTTGATCGATATGGACCCAGGTTTTTGTTTGGTTCTCACAATGGATTGTTAAGCTGCCCGTTCTTCGTCACATAGGGCTGGTAGACGGAGGGGCTGTCTGTTCTTCAACGAAGGGAGAGTTGTGAAGAGAACCTGTGAAGAATGCCTGTTAAGAATTATGGATCGCCGGAACATTCTTCTTGCGAAAGTCTGCGGACGTTCTTTCTGGTTTCTTTCGTTTGTCTTCATAAATCTGTAAGCACTTTCGAAATGGCTGGAATCCAGTAAAATTCCCTGTTCACCCCTGAAGATGGTTAAACTATCGCATCGAAGATAAAAATCCCGGACTGAGGCGATTCGATCATATCTTTTTGAGCGATATTTGAAAAACTGCGGTATCCACAACAGTTGTTTGTGTAACAAAAACGAGTTTTCTTTGCAAAAGCGGTTCTGGAAAACAGCTGAAAAGCTCATTTTTCGTTGACAAACAGCGTTTTCAGCCCTACAAGAAAACAAACCTAAAAATGAGGATGTCTCACATAAAATCCCAAAAATAAAAAAGCGGCCCTTTAAGTAAAGGACCATTTTCAAAAAATGGCCACATAAATTCTTAAGAAATTCGAAAGAAATTTTTTGCAAATTTTGCCTTCAAAAAAAGTCGTGTTATCCTAGCTGTGTTCGATAAAGAAGGGAGATACCGAATGAATTTTGTTGAAAAACACAGTAAACTCCTCGCAGTTACTTTATGTCTTTGTGCATTTGGTCCAGTGCTTTCTACGGTTCACGCCTATGAAGTTCAGCCTGGCTGGCATGAAGACGGAGCAACAAGCTACTATATTCTGGACAATCATCAGAAAGCAAAAGGCCTGACAGAAATCGATGGCAAAAAATATTACTTTGGAAGCGACGGTTCCATGCAGACTGGCTGGGCCAACATCGAAAATACAACTTACTATTTCGATAACTCTGGCGAAGCATTAACTGGTAAGTCTGAAATTCAGGGGGTTACCTATAACTTCCAGGAAACAGGAACTCTCGAATCCGGCTGGAATGAAGATGGTTCCTATAACAATGAAAAAGGCTTCAAAGTTGCTAACGCCTGGGTCAACGATGACTCCGGTAAATCCTACCTGGATGAAAACGGCAATCCTGTGAAATCTACTTTCGCAGAAATCGAAGGAAGCCGTTACTACTTCAATGATGAAGGAAAAGCCGCTGTCGGCACAGTTGATGTGGATGGCACGACTTATTACACTGACGACCAGGGCATCGTAAGAACTGGCTGGCAGAATGAAAATGGAGCAACCACTTACTACAATGAAGACGGTTCGCTCAACACAGATGCATACCGCGACATCGATGGTCAGACTTATGCCTTCAACGATGACGGCACACTGATGACCGGTGGTGAACGCGATGGTTATTCCATCGATGAAACTGGCGTAATCTCCATTGCTCCAGTTCAGGAAGAAACAGCACCTGAAGTAACCCCAGCACCTGTTCCTGAAACTCCAGCTCCTGAAACAACAGTGGAAGACACACTGCCAACTCCAGAAGCCGAAGTTCCAGTTCCAGATTACACAGATGTTGAAGAAGATGGATATGTAGACGACTACTACGAAGAATACATTCCAGATCCAACACCTGAAGTTGTAGAACCATCTGTTGATGTGTACTACCCAGAAGAACAGGCTCCAATTGAAGTACCAGTTGAACAGACACCTGTAGAAGTTCCTGTTGAACAGGCACCTGTAGAAGTTCCTGTTGAACAGGCTCCAGTTGAAGTTCCAGTAGAAACACCTTCCTACGATAAAGCAAGCACAATCATTGCTGCCGCATTATCCCAGATCGGTGTGAACCAGGACTGCACCATGTTAGTTACAAACTCTCTGGCTGCTGCCGGAATCAGCTTCCATGGCTGGCCTGAAGACTATGCTGCCCTTGGTGACTGGACAAGCAACCCAGTTCCAGGTGACATCATTATCTACTCTGGACACGTTGCTGTATATGCAGGTGATGGCATGGCTGTACACGGTGGATGGAACGGTTACACAACCGCAATGTTCTCCGTAAACTGCTCCAGTGCTTTAATCGGATATATTCACGTTCGTTAATTGATGAAATCAACAAGAAGCCGCAAGGCTTCTTTTTTTTACGTTATGCAAACCCTCAAATCAGCCCTCCTGCGGCCTTATGATCCATAAAATGTTTCAGGGTGAAGAATTAGACATCCTTTCACAAAATGGCCTTTGCGGGGCTTTTGTGAGCCTTTTGAGCCTGCTGGGATTCGAAGCGCTTTTTATCTGTCCTGATCGGTCGCTTTTGGGCAATGATATCTGGTCAGAAAGATGAATCAGGCAGGCCTGATCTGGGCAGAATCTGATAGCATCTGCCAAAGAGATCGATGTCTCGACAGGGAAGAGTTTTACTTCTTCAAAAAGGAGCGAGTTCTTCGAAAAGAACAGAGCGGTCAGAGAGTACGGGCAGCCAGAGAATGATAAGTGTATGACATAAGGTAGAGAGGCTGGCCGCAATCCTGATTGGATTGATCAGGCGGTGTGGATGTATGCCTGTAGATAAGGGGTAAGTAACGTTACATTCAGTATGACAGAAATAACATTTAAATTCTGAAACCACGCCCACATACTGGCAATCTTTTCCCATCCGCTCCCTCACGACCCAGATTGGCCTGATTTCAGGGCTTTTTATTCCACTGGTCTGCGTGTACCAGAGTATGAAGGGATCTAATCGTTCGACTTGTTGTCGTGGGTTTTGTTCAATGAGATCCACTATTTTCATCCGCTTTTTGACCCGCGTTCTGCCTCCTTTTTATGCTTTGCTTTTCCTCCAGAAATCGAATTTGATTTTCACTTTTTCTGGAACCAGAGGACATAAGAGTCGGACGATGAATTAGACTGCTGAAACTGATAAGATAGGAAACGGACGATCAGAAAGGCTGATCGCATCCGCAATAGAACCATGAAAGAAATCAAAACAGAAAAATTTACTGAAAATTCGATAAGCATCCGCTGGTTTGCTCCTTTAAAAAAGGAAAGCATCACCGCGTGGAACCTGCTTAACTTAATGTTATCGGGTCGTACTGAAAAATACGATACCCGTGAAAAAGTCTCCAAAGCTGCTTCTCATGCCTATGGCCTGCGCAATGGGTATGGTCTGATGGGCTATGGCGACAAACTGATGATTGAATACCGTATTTCCTGGATTCGTACGGATCTGATTGATGATCCCAACTATCCCGAGGAAGTGCTGACGATGATGGATCAGGTGCTCAATCATCCAGTCTTCAAAGAAGAACATCTCAAAGAAGCCAAATATCTGCTCTCCAACCGCCTGAGTCAGCTGGCTCAGGACCCGGATTCGCGGGCATTACAGGAAGCTATGGCTGCCGCCGGCAAAGGAACCAAACTGGAAATCCGCATGCAGGGCTATCTTGAGGATCTTGACTCCATCACACTCGACCAGATTAAAGAGCTGTATGCTTCTTTGAAAGAACTTCCGCAGGAAACAATGGTTGTCGGCGTCCTGTCGGATTCTGTCCGGGAGTATCTGGAAGCCAATTATCCCGGTCAGCCCCTGCAAACCACATGGCGTGCGTTAAAAGCGTCCTCCAACCCACCTGAAATCCGTCTGGAAAAAGAAATCTCGCAAAGCTCGCTCGTTCAGATTTATGAAACCGGCATTCTTCCTCAGGATCCAGAGTACTTTGCGCTCATTGTCCTGAACGCACTGCTTGGCAGCAGTTCGGTTTCCTTATTGTTCGAGATCATTCGTGAGCAGCATTCTTACTGTTACTCCATTTCCAGCTCCATGATCCGCTTTGACGGCGTGCTGGTCATCTCAACCGGAACCGATCGGGATCATCTCGATGGCGTCAAGAAACTGATCGCCCAGATCATTGAAGACGTTCGCACGATGAACTATTCCGAAGAAACCTTTGAAACGGTCAAAGGCGAAATCTGTGACAACATGGCCGGGCAGAAAGACGCCCCGCTCGGTATGGTTGAACAGGAATTCTTAAACGAAATCCTCAACCGCCCGATGAGTGTGGAAACCATCATGGAACGCGTGATGGCCGTGACTCGTGAAGATGTTGCCCGTGCTGCCGCCAAGCTCAAACTTGCGGCCAGCGCGGAACTGGTTCAAAAGGAGGTCGAAGTCGATGAGTAAACGATTACCACTCGAACGTCAGATCAGAACGTTATCCAATGGAATGAAAGTCATCCTGATTCATAAGGAAGACTTTTCCAAATCCCTGTTCATGATCGGCATTCCGGCTGGAGGAACCAACATTACCGACCAGATCAATGGCCAGATCATCAAACACCCAATGGGTTGTGCCCACTATCTCGAACACCAGATGTTCCGCCTCAATGGCGAAGATGTCACGTATCCCCTGGCAAGAGTCCGTGCCAAGACCAATGCCTGCACGAGCTATGACGAAACCTGTTACTACGTCTGGACGAATGCGGATCCCTTTGAACCTTTAAAACTTCTGATCGACTTTGTTCAGAATCTTGAAATCTCGGATGAGAGCGTCAACAAGGAAAAGGGCATCATTTTAAGTGAATACTCCCAATACGAGCAGGAACCGGAATCCAGACTGCTCAATGAGACCTTCAAATCACTCTACGTCAATCACCCGATGCGGGAAGATATCCTTGGCCGTCCGGAAGATATTTCCAACATGACCGCAAAACATCTTCAGGATTTCTATACCACCTGGTATGATCCGGCGCAGATTGTTCTGGTCGGAATCACCGGTCATGATCTGGAGCCAATCTTTGAATGCATCGAAGAAAAAGAAGCCAACTATCCTTCTTCCTTTGCGCCGGATTCGCAGATCGAACGCGTTCTTCCTCAAGAACCCAAAGAAGTCCTGCGCCAGGAATTCGTCCTGCCCATGGATGTCGATCTCAACTATGTCTGCATCGGTGTCAAACTCAACCCCTGCCGCAAAGACGGTCAGCAGATTGTCCGTGATGATTACATGTTGAATCTCTGGCTCAATGGCATGTTTGGGTCCATGAACCCTCAGTTTCAGACATGGCTGGACACGCATCTGATCGGCGGCATGAGCGGGGCAGAGGGTGATCTCAACCGCGACCATGGCTACATTCTCATATACGCCCAGAGTGAAGGTCCAAGAGCCTATATCCAGGCCATGGAAGAAGTGCTCAAAAAGAAAGAACCGCTCAGTCAGGATGTCTTTGACAGCCTGCTCATCCGCGAAAAAGCCTCGTCCATCCGTCTGGCTGACCGCTTTGAGGCTCTGGCTTTCCAGAGTGTCGAAGGTCATTTTGAAGGCTTTGATCCTTTAAAAGATCTTGAAGTCCTCGACAGCATCACTCTTGATGGCGTCACTGACTTTATCAACAGCCTCGACTTCTCGCACATCAGCCATACGATCATCCATCCGCTCAAAGCTGATTTCAGTCTGGATTCATCTGCTGAGTTGGAATCTGAATCGGAAGCCGACTAGACCCTGTCGAGTCGTCCATCCCAAAACCAGGAGCCCATTCAGAAACCAGTCGGTCCACCCCGACCAGCAGCCAGCCCCCAAACGATCTCAGCCCCATTCTCTTTGGCCAAAACGCCACAGGGAATGGGGCCTTTTTGTAGGTCGAAGATCCATGATCCAATCCAAAAACCACATAAGTGAGCGATGAAATATTGAGGCCAGACTTTCCGTTCGCCTCAATTCCGGCAGCCAATTCCATCGCTCAATTTTGATACTCAATTCTGATACTTAACTCCGGTACTCAATGCCCTGACAGCCTCTTTTTCAAATGTGAAGAAAACTCGAAGCGGATTCTTTCTATCTGATGATAAATTCGAAAAAGAATCGATTTATCAGGCGAATTTCCCCTGATAAATCCAAAAATTCAATCGTTTATCATCAGATAGCGGATTTGGTCAATTTCAGCATCCCGCATAGACTGAAGCCAGATATGAGAAGAGCTTCAAAAGAAAGGAGAGACTATGAATCAGTTCTACCTGGTGGGCAGAATCGCTGCACTGCCCCAGCTGCAGACAAATCCAGCCGGCTGGAAAACCTGCAACATCCTGCTGGATGTGGAGCGTCCGTTTGCGAACAGCCACGGCAGCTATGAAAGTGATCTGCTTTCCATCGAAGTCTGGCGCGGGGCAGCGGAAACTCTATGCGCCACCGCCCAGATCGGCAGCTGGGTCACCATCCGGGGCCGGATCATGACCAACCGAAACAAGTATGAAAAGGAGGGAAAACGCATTTATAACCTGGTTGCCGAAAAGATCGAGTACATTCACTGTCCCTGATCGGACAAAACCACACCTGCTTCTTCCACGAGATTTCCATGAGACTCCATCAGATCCCATGAGACTTCATAAGCCCTCACAAGACCCATGGAATATGGAGGAAGAAAAGTCTGGAAACTCCCCCATATGTGTAAGTGATGTGTAAGTGAACTGTATCTTTTGAAAAAGCAAAGCGAAAAAAGAGAATCAAAAAGTCCGTTTCTTCCAGACGGACTTTTTTGCGCAAAAAGGGCAGGAATCTTCTCATAAGCACAGATCAATAAAGCGGACCAGTAAAAATGAAAAGCATGGTGATGCAAAAAGCAGAACAAAAAGAAGTCCCGGAAGGATAAAAAAACAGCACAAAAAAAGAACTGCCCGAGGGCAGTTCTGAACTGGCTGAACTTATCTGTTGTAGTACTCAACGACGAGCAGTTCATTGATTGGCTGATCTTTGAACAGTTCGTTACGTTCTGGGTAACGTACGTATTTACCTTTTCTTGCGTCCTTATCAACTTCTACGAAGTCAACAGTAGCAGCAGCGGCTTCAAGAGCATCTGCGATGAAGGATTTATTTTTATCTTTTTCAGCAACTTCGATGATGGATCCTGGTTTAACAGCAACGGATGGGATATCCACTTTCTTGCCATCAACGAGGATGTGACCATGGTTAACGAGCTGACGGGCAGCGCGGCGAGTTGGAGCGAAGCCCATACGATAAACGAGGTTGTCCAGACGGCTTTCGAGCATTACCAGGAAGTTTTCACCAGCAGCGCCTTCTTTACGGCTGGCTTTTTCGAATAAGTTCGCAAACTGTTTTTCAGAAAGCTGATAAACGTTACGAATTCTCTGTTTTTCCTGTTTCTGGATACCGTAGTTAGTCAGTTTTACGCGACGTGTTTTTCCATGCTGACCTGGAGCATATGGACGTCTAGCGAGCTCCTTGCCTGTTTCTGATACAGAGAAGTTCAGACGGCGGGAGACTTTCCAGGTAGAACCTGTGTTACGAGACATGTATTTTTTCCTCCTATTGTCTTTAGACAAAAACAATAACGGGATACAAATCTCCGCTGCGGGTGCATCAGACGATGTTTTCTACAGCCAGCTTACTGTTACTCACATCTCTTACGCTGCTGCGCCTTGGCCGCGGCTTTGTATGCTGTTAATTATTCATGCCGAACTAGCATATCAAAATTAAAGGGCAATGACAACTGGATCATCCAGAGGAATTGTGTTAGTTGGTGTAACTCTGACGGTTTGAGTATGGGACAAATTGGAACAGGGAAGAAAAGCAAGATGGTGAAGGGAAAAGATGGGAATCGAAGAAGACAAAGATGCTGAAAGAGCAAAAGGCTGCAAATGAAGCCAGATCAGGGAAGAGATGTTGAGGGAAATACGGTCAGCTCAGAGAAGAGAAGTCTAGGGAGATCTGGTCAGATTGAAAGACCATCCTCTCAATTTTTTTGCGTGGGGATCTGCAAAAAATCTGGTAAAAGGATCTTTTCACTATCACCAGGCCATAAAAGACGGGCAGAAAGCCGAAAAGTCTCGCAGATCTGGCAGTAATTCAGGCGGGATTGCCATAAGCCTGATCTATAATGGAATTATCATCCAAACTCTGGCCAGGGCAGTTTTATGCTTATGGCCATTTTGGCACGATAAGAGTCACCCATTGTTCTGCCACACTGACGCAGAATAAAGAATCACTGTATGTAAAGCAGAAAGCCGCTTTCAAAATGCATTACACATAACTGTTGTGTGCAAAGAAAATCGCGTTTGTTATAATGAGAACCGAATGCAAGGGGGATGCTATATGCAAGATGCCTGGAACCAGTTTGTAGACTGGTGTAAGACGATATACACATATGTAACAAATCATGTGCCAATGGACGTCATGATTTATATTGGAATAGCGATTTTAATTCTGATCCTGATCACAATTGTTTCAAGGATGCTCAAGAAAAGACGGGTATCCAGACGCCTGTCTGAGCTGGAAATTGATGTCAATGAAATCCGGACCAACAGTCTGCAGTCCAAGTACAACAAAGCCATTGCCTTTGCCAGAGCCAATGAAGATCTTTCGGAAAGAGTCAATGAGATCAAACCGAAATACGAAATCTGCATGGAATCGATTCAGGCCTGTGAAGACCTGTACGAAAAAGCCTTTGATTTCTTCTCCCGCCATAAATATAAAAAAGCAATCCGCGCGATGGACGAAGTCGAAACTGTACTGGAAGACACCGGAGAAAGAATCCGGATTGTCACTCAGTCTTTGGATAACGTTCTCTCCCGCGAAGCGGAAGTCCGTAAAAAAGCCGAACAGCTGAACGAACAGATCCGCCGCCTGCGCAACACTTACCTTGATCACAAAGCCGACTACCGCAGTGGTCAGGAATTTATGGATGGCCAGTTAGCCGCCATTGAAGCCAGCCAGGCTGTCCTGGATGAAAAGCTCGAGGGTGCTGCCTTTAACAAAGCCAAAGAAGAAATCGACCATATCAATACCAAGTGCACAGACTTTGAACGCTATCTGCAGGAATACCCAGCCCTGTATCAGAAAGCCTGCGTTGAACTGCCGAAAGGGATTGAAGAAGTCAAAAAAGCAGCCGGCCGCATGGAAGCCGAAAAAATCGATCCTTCCTATCTGATGATCGATGACAAACTGGATGCGATTCAGAACGCCTTGAAAGATACTCTGATCCGTCTGGACAACGGCAACCTTCAGAATGCAGCCCCGGCAATCGATGCGATCACCGATCAGGTAGTCGCTCTCCAGGCTGATATTGAGCAGGAACACGAAGCGTTCCTGGAAATCCACAAAAATCTCGAAGGCAACTTCGGTGTTGTGGATGACGTTGAACGCGAACTCAATGACATTACCCGTCTGTATGCCTCCATCAAAGACCGCTTTGGTCTGGAAGACTGGACGCGCCGCTTTGCCAAAGCCCGCGAACAGATGGAAGCTTTAAAAACTCAGCGTGACCAGATCCAGAAAGCCCTCGAAGAAAGCGACACCTATCAGGTGGAAGTCATCGATGGCTATCGGACCTTCTCTTTAAAGATCGAATCCTTTGGCAAAGAAGTCAGTGACATGAAACAGATGCTTGTCGGTGCAAGCAGCGATGACAACCGTGCCCGCAAGCAGTTAGTCAAACTGCAGCTGATTCTGAATGAAGTCAGACTCAACACCAGTACCAAAGCACTGCCGGCGATTTCTCAGTCCTTTAACGATGACCTCGAACAGGGCGAACAGAAAATTGCCGATGTGCAGAAGATTCTCAACACATCACCACTCGATGTCAAAGAGCTCAACAGCAAGCTGCAGGATGCAATCGACTTTATTTATAAACTGTATTCGAACGCAAGCAACCTGGTGGGCGTAGCCGTCATGGTCGAAAACGCAATCGTCTTCGGCAACCGGTTCCGTTCCAGCTACCCGGCCCTGGACAGTGATCTGAACAAAGCAGAAATCTGTTTCCAGAACGGGGAATATACCAGAGCCTTAAAGATCGCCATTCAGGCCATTGAAACGCTTCATCCGGGAATTTATGAGAAGCTCGTGGCCCGCAAAGATCCGGCGGTCATGAATCAGGTATGATTTATTTCGACAATGCAGCAACCACTCCTGTCAACCAGGAAGTTGCTGCTCTTTTTGTAAAACTGCTCAAGGAGTATGGAAACCCGGATTCCCTCCACCAGCTGGGCAGAAAATCTCACCGCCTGCTTGAAGAAAGCAGAGCCCGCATTGCGGGCATGCTGCAGGCAAAACCCGAAGAAATTCTCTTTACTTCCTGTGCAAGTGAGTCCAATTCCATGGCCATCGTCGGCTATGCTTTAGCCAACCAGCATCGTGGAAAACGGATCATCACGTCCAACTCGGAACACAGCTCCACCACGGCAGCGATGAATTATCTCGAATCGCTTGGCTTTGAGATCGTCCGCCTGCCGATTCAAAGCGATGGCCGTATTCATCCGGAAGACGTGCGTCAGGCCATGACCAAGGACACCATTCTGGTCTCGCTGCTTCATGTCTCCAACGAAATGGGTGCCATCACCGACATCAAAGCCATTGCGGATATCGTTCATCAACACCCAACCGCTGCTTTCCATGCGGACTGCACCCAGAGCTTTGGCAAACTGGACATCCCATTTGCCGATCTGGATCTGATGACCATGTCGGCGCATAAGATCCATGGCATGAAAGGCTCCGCGCTGCTGAAGAAAAAGAAAAATATTGTGTTGCAGCCACTGATCTTTGGCGGCCAGCAAGAGCAGGGACTGCGCGGGGGAACCGAAAACGCTCCTGTCCACATTGCCCTGGCCAAAACCATCCGCCTGGCTTTATCCAACCAGGAAAAGAACATGAAACAGATTCAGGCTGTACGGGATCGAATCCTCGAACGCCTGCCGGAAATTCCTGGGGTGAAAGTTCTTTCTCCGCAAGATGCCAGTCCGACGATTCTGTGTCTTTGTTTTGAATCGATGACCAGCCAGGTCCTCCAGAACGCCCTGGACGAAAAAGGCATCTGTGTGTCGGCCATCAGCACCTGCGAATCCCGCCACGCCGGTGCCAATCCGGTCTTAGTCAACATGGGCTGCACCACCAAAGAAGCAACCCACAACATCCGCCTGTCGTTTGGCGAAGACAACACCATCGAACAGGCCGACCAGTTTATCGATACAGTAAAGGAGATCGTAAACGCTTATGGCTTACCACTATGACCATATTCTGATCCGGTACGGAGAACTGTCCTTAAAAGGCAAGAACCGGAAAAACTTCATTCAGAAACTCAAAGACAACCTCAAAAAAGCCCTTGCCGGCTTTAAAGACCTCGAGTTTGTCACCGAATACGACCGCATGTACATCTACCTGCATGGTCATGAACTCGAACCGGTGTGCGACATTGTCCGCAAAGTCTTCGGTATCTCCTCTTTCTCCCCGGCCATTAAAGTTGACCCGACCATGGAGGATATCCTGGGCGGCGTTGAACATCTGCTCGATTTAAGCACACCAAAAACATTCAAGGTGCAGGCAAGACGCCATGACAAAATGTTCCCGGTCAACTCTGATACCATCAACCGTACGGTAGCCGGCATGATCCTGAAAGGCAGCGACTGGAAAGTTGATGTCCATAACCCGGATGTGCTGATCATGATTGAAGTCCGTCAGGATGCGGCTTACATCATGACGGATAAAATCCCTGGGGCCGGCGGGTTTCCAGTGGGCATCGGCGGCAGAGCAATGGTTTTGCTTTCTGGAGGCATCGATTCTCCAGTGGCCAGCTATCTGATGATGAAACGCGGTGTTCATATTGAAGCCGTTCACTTTGCAGCCCCACCTTATACATCTGCCGATGCCCGAGACAAGGTGCTCAGCCTTGCCCGTCTGATTGCTCCTTATCAGGGTGATCTGGTCGTGCATGTTGTCCCCTTTACAACATTGCAGCTGGCTATCTATCAGTACGCTCCGGAAAGCTATGCGATCACCCTCATGCGCCGAATGATGATGCGCATTGCCACCGGCCTTGCCAAAGAACGGCATTGCCTGGCCGTGGGCACTGGTGAATCCGTTGGCCAGGTTGCCAGCCAGACTTTGGAGAGCATGTTTGTGATCAACAACGTTACGACCATGCCAATCCTGCGCCCGGTTGTGGGCATGGACAAAGTCGAAATCATCAAGATTGCCCGCAATATCGGCACCTATGAAACCTCCATTCTTCCATTTGAAGACTGCTGCACGATCTTTACCCCAAAAGCCCCAGTTACCAAACCAAAACTGGAAAAATGCGAAGAATACGAAGCCCGCTGGGACTGGCAGACCATGGTTGATGACTGCATCAAAATGGTCGAAACCATCCGCGTCCATCCTGGTGAATCTCTTCAGGAAGACGAAGAGGACCTGTTCTAGAGAAAGAAGATCTGTTCCAGAAAACAGAAACCCAAAACGCGATCCAAACCAGATCAAATCAGACCGCTCTGTTTCCATATCCGACATGGAAACCGGAGCGGTTTTTCTTTGTCCGGCTTGTCAGGCGCTCTGAATCATCCGTAAACCATGAAAAAGCTATAATGGGGATATGAATTGCCCAATCTGTCACGAGCCCCTGATCCATGAGGGCCGAACTTTTAAATGTAAAAACAACCATAGCTTTGATCAGGCAAGACAAGGCTATGTCAATCTTTCCCGCAAACGGAAAGCCTCGGGGGACAACGCCCTGATGGTCAAAGCCCGCACCGCCTTTCTGGAAGCCGGTCTCTATGACTTTTTAAGACAGACCGTTCTGCAAACCCTGCAGACCCTTCATCCCGATACCTATCTCGATCTGGGATGCGGGCAGGGCTATTACACCCATGAGTTTTCCAAAACGGCCAAAGAGGCCTATGGCATTGATCTGAGCGTCCCGGCGATCAGCCATGCCGCCGGTCAGGACAAAAAGACGCAGTACATCGTTGGAAGTATTTACGATCTTCCTTTTGTAAACAAAAGCATTGATGTGGCTACATCGATATTCACTCCCATCCCGGCCAGAGAAGCCGCAAGAGTTCTCAAAGACGATGGATATCTGCTCACCGTCACCCCGGGAAAAATGCACCACTATGAACTGAAAGAACAACTCTACCCACAAGTAAGACTCAACCCGCCATTAGAGCCTGTCGAAGGCTTTGAACTGGTCGACCAGCAGGAAATCCGTCAGGTTCTGCATGTCGATGACGTCATGGCGCTGCTGGAAATGACCCCGTATTTTTATAAAACCCCCAAAGCGGGCATTGAAAAGATTCAGTCTTTGAAAAATGGTCTGGATGTGACCTTTGACTTTGTACTGAGTCTTTGGAGGAAAAAAGATGAAAGTTAAAATCAGACGCTGGGGAATCAATGGCGAAGGCATTGCCTACGTCAACAAGAAAGCCATCTTTGTCGAAGGCGCAATCCCTGGTGAAGTCGTGGATATCATCATTGATGAAGACAAAGGAACGTATGCGACCGGCCATATCAACCGCATTCTTGAAAGTGCTCCCCGTCGAAGAGAGCCGATCTGCCCGCACTGGCAGACTTGCGGAGGCTGTTCGTTGATGCATGTCGACTACAAAGGCCAGATCCGCATGAAAGAACACGCGATCGAAGAAGCCCTGCGCCGTTATGCTGATTACAGTGGCAAGATCGAGCCCATGATCAAAAACCCCGACCCGCTTGGCTATCGCAACGCATGCAAGCTGCCCTTCGGACTGGACGAAGAGGGCAAAACAACAACCGGCATGTTTAAAAAGGGAAGCAATGAATTTGTTCCTCTCGATCGCTGTATCATCCACTCCAAAAAACTCGAACACGTCCGCGCAGCCCTGATGCCTCTCATTCAGCAGGCCGGCCTCAAACCGTTCACAAAAGATCATCCCGAAGGCCTGATGACCCTGGTTCTTAAAGAATTCGATGGCAAAGTCCATGTTGTCTTTGTCACGACTGAAATGGAAATCCCGCAGTCGCTGGTGGATCAGATTCTGGAAACTATTCCTGAAACTGCCTCCGTCTGGCAGTCCATCAAAGAACCCGATGATCCAGGTTACGAACTCTTTGGCCAGAAAGTCCTGCACCTTGGCGGGGATATGAAGATGACTCTGCAGCTCGATGACTTTGCGCTCGATCTGCTGCCAAAATCATTCTTCCAGCTCAACACCCGCCAGGCCGTCAACCTGTATAAAACCATCGCCTCCTGGATCCCGCCGCATTCTGACTTTTTAGTCGAAGCCTATTCAGGCATCGGTGCGATTTCGTTATTTGTCGCCGATAAAGCCGACAAGGTTCTGGGCATTGAATACATCGAAGACGCGGTGGCCAATGCCAACGAAAACGCCCTGATCAACGGCAAAGAAAACGTCTCCTTTATCTGTGGCGATGCCGGCCAGGAAATGACCAAACTGGAAAAAAGCAAGATCGACACCCTCATCGTCGATCCGCCCCGTTCCGGTCTGAACACCCAGATGAAAGAAGCCATTCTCAAATCTGAACCGAAAACCCTGATCTACGTCTCCTGCAATCCCTCCACCCTGGGCAAAGATCTGGCCGTTCTTCAAAGCAAATACGAAATTGAACGCGTCCAGCCCTTTGACTTCTTCTCCCAGACCCCGCATGTCGAAACCGCCTGCCTGCTCAAATTGAAAGCCCCAGAAGATTTCACCCCTGTAAACCTGGAGAGGGAGAAACCGACAAGACCAAAGACTGGCAGCCCTGCAGACCGAAACAACCGCAGGCCAGCCGGAAAAGACAACCGCAGACCAGGAAGAAAAGACAACTACCACTCCGCTGGCAAAAAGCCCTATCCACCAAGAAACCGGTCGCCAAAAGCCAGATAAGGCACAGAGATTGGTAAACAGAGATCGAAAAAGCAAATGTCGATGGCAAATGTCGATATAACGAATATCGATTAAGCAGAAGCCAATAAAAACCGACATCGGATCCATCTTCTTCATGGAAGTCAGAAACCCTGAGCGAAAAGTCCCAAAAGACTTTTCGCTTTTTTGTCTGTTCGATAGGATGGAATGAAGGATACCCCATGTCAGAGACGAAAAGAGAAGTATCGAACAGAAAGGAGACTTACGCATGAATAACCGGAAAGTGAATCACCAGGAAGGAAATCAACAGGAAGAAATTTACAAGTTTGCGACGAAATATCTCCAATTGTATACCGATCCCAAAACGAAGGAATTGGAGGTGGAAGAAGGGTTTCCTGAGCCGTGTTTTGCGTTTGGATTCGAGATCGACTGCGGCCACCGGTTTATCGAGCGCTTTGGATCGAAAGCTTTTTACGAAAATGAAGAACTCGAACAGATCATTGATGATATTGACGATCTTTCACTGCTTGCTTCTGGCATTTTCTCGCACTGGCGCTATGTCACTCACTGGTCCTATTGCGAGCACTTGCTCGATAAACATAACCGGCCCTGGTTTATCACCGCCTTTGAACGACTTGTTGAAATGACAAGACCACCCAAGCTGATCGAAGAGGAGAACCGACAGATTGATGGCGCTTTTCCTTCTTTTAAGGGCAAGCTTTGGAAATTCCAGTTGACCTCACCCAATACCGGCTACTTCGGACCAACTTTGCATCGTAATTCTGAAATTGAGCAGCGCCTGACCATCACCGCAGATGGCCGGATCAAGCTTTTACGCTACCGGTATGGAACTGCACCAGATCACCCTGAACTGTTTGAAAAACAGAATTATCGCATTGCGCCAGAAAGAGCCGAAAAAATCATGAAAGCCGTCAGCGGCTATTTTAAAGAGGAACATCGGCCGGATTTCGTAACAGATATCAGCTCATGGCATATGACGCTGACCAATACTGAAGGCCGACGATTCAAAGCCTCTGGCCCGCTATGCCACGACCTGTTCATGCCATCGGGTGGTTTATCCGATCTGATCCGGGCAGAACTTGGCCGCAATGATCTGCTTGTTTTTGACGGCCTGCCCGATATCGTCCAATATCTCGAAATTCAATATTGCCGATATTCGGAAGATGAGGATTCTCTTTTTGAAGAGTTGGACTTAACAGAAGAGCAGGAAACAGAGGAATCAGAAGTTCTGGCTGATCGGGAGATTCTTCTTCTCGACCGCAAATCCGGTCTTCTGGACTACCGCAGAGAAACTGGTTCTGGATTTAAAGAGACGAAAACCTGGAAAGCACGCCAATGGGGAAGAGAAGCGTTGGAGAAACTGGTCTGGATCACGGAAAGTCTGGAGAACAGAGATGAGACCCCTGATGATCTGAATCCTCGAGAAGCCTACCTACTTTCCAGACGACTGGAAGAACGGCGGCAGACCAATGCGTCATCCCCTGCGAAAGATTCCAATGAATTCTCCTCATCGAAATATTCCGTTGAGTCATCCTCCCCGACCTACTCCATCCGGATGATGGTCCGCCATCAGGGAAAACTGGAGAAGATCACAACTTCTTTCGATCAGAATGAACTTCCAGATGTCTGGGTGAATTTCCTTGAAGACATTCATAGTTTCATGGCTTCCGCTAAACCTGGTGAGATCTTCAATGCCATTCACAACCAAAAAACAATCCCCGATCAGGACCATTTCATTTTCTGCAATGTCGTCTTTGGTCATGGAAGGAGGACGTACTCCTACCTTGCCGATCAGGATGACTATGCTCCGGGCGGTCAGGTCATTGTCCCAGTGGGCGCAGACAATCGTGAAGCTGTTGCCACCATTCGATCCATCAAGATGTATTCCAAAGAAGATGTCCCGTATCCCATCAAAAAGATGAAGCATATCCTTCGTAAATATCGAGAAGAAGACGAAGACGCATAGAAAAAATAACCTGAAAGGACTCCAGGTTGAAACGAACTACGAGTCAAGGACCAAGAAGGGAATAAGAGAGAAGAAACCGCAAAGCGCACTCGAAAAGCCATAAAGAAAAGAGAGTCAATATTCAGAGATTGCAAATTGGTCGTCCATTTTGAAAGAAAAATTCAATCGAAAAGGATAAGATAGAGTTGATTCGTAAAGTGAACCCAAAGGGGATGATTTCATTGAAAGTGAAAGTCAGATGGACATGGTCACTTGTCGAAGGGGCAATGATCGCCATTCCTTTGATTCTGCTTTTCATCAACTGGAAATATGGTCTGATCGCACTGGCGATCGATGGCTTGATTATTCTCTTGTATTCTCTGTTGATTTTATATATCGGCCTGAATACCAAAGCCGGTTTTGGGGCAGCCAAAGTCATCGAACTGGCGGATACCCGCAAACCCAAAGACAAAGAGAAAAAGACTCTGAAATGGGTGCAGGATAATGCCAGACAACTCGGTATCCCTGATGCCAAACCGTATCCTTTACATGGCTATCTGCTCGAACCGGAACAGACACCGAAAGGGCTGATCTATATGTGTCATGGGTTTGGTGACTATTCCTTTACCAGTGTTTTTGATCAGGCCACCCGCTTTTATGAAATGGGCTACTCGGTTTTCCTCACGCACTCAAGGGGATTTGGTTCGGATAACGGAAACTGGACAGGCATGGGTACTCTGGAAAGAGAAGATCATGTCAGGTGGATCGAAACTCTGGAAGCCCACAATCCTGATCTGGATATTTTCCTGTACGGTGTATCGATGGGCGCTGCTTCAGTCATGAATCTGAGCGATCTGGAAGATCCGCAGATTAAAGGCATCATTGAAGACTGCGGCTATGTCAGTTTGTATGAACAGATGGATCATGCTCTGCTTTCGGTTTTACAGGTTCCTGAATATCCAACTCTGCCGATCTGTGAATGGTTGTGTAAACGGGTCTGCAAGTTTTCGATGAAGGATCTGGATGTCCGCCCCAAACTGGCCAGGACGATCTATCCAATCCTGGCTTTTCATGGCAGGGAAGATGACTTTGTCCCATTTTCCAATCTTGATCAGGTCATTCAGGCTGCTGGCCCGCATTTAAGAGATGCGTATTTCATTGAAGGGGCAGCGCATTGTCAGTCCGCCTGCAAAGAACCGCAATTTTACTGGACCCGCATTCAGGACTTTCTGGAAGAGTATGGAACCACACCGGCCGACACAGAACAGCCGATTTTTATTGCCAGTCTCGATCCGGAAGACGATGCAGATTTCGAAATGAACAGCCAGGACAACTGAGATGAGACCACTGAGACAGGCAGACATCACTCAAAAAGACCTCACGCAACTCGGTTCTCACACGGACCGGGTTTTCCTATGCCCGCCTGTACGAAACAGGAAAGAGAATTTGGAAAAGATGTACATCTGTTGAAGGGGCGCGAAAGGTGAAGGGAACAAAATAGGGAAAGTATCTCGGTTGAAAACAGGAATCTGTTAAGCCAAATCAAGGGCACTTTTCGCATGTCTGATTTACAATCAGATTGATTCAAAGCCAAAAGGCTTACGTATAAAGTTCAGGAGAGATAGATATATGCCTTGTACAACAATTCTTGTAGGAAAAAATGCTTCCTACAATGGCTCAACACTGATCGCCCGTAATGACGATAATGGAACGGGCCGTTTCGATATCAAAAAGTTTACAGTGGTTCTGCCTTCCGAGCAGCCAACTGTTTACCATTCCGTTCTTTCTCATGTAGAGATTCCATTACCCGCAAATCCAATGCGCTACACTTCGGTTCCAAACATCGAACCAGAAGCCAAACAGCGCGGTCTTTGGGCTGCTTCTGGCATCAATGAAGCCAATGTCGCTATGACCGCAACCGAAACCATCACCACAAACCCACGTGTTCTGGCAGCTGACCCACTGGTTGAATATGTGCCTGCAACTGACGACCAGCCAGAAAAAGCCGGCGGTATCGGGGAAGAAGATATCGTCGTTCTGGTTCTGCCTTACATTCGTTCTGCCCGTGAAGGGGTAAAACGACTGGGAATGTTACTTGAACAATATGGTACATACGAAAATAACGGAATTGCTTTTTCAGATCATGACGAAGTCTGGTATCTTGAAACCGTAGGTGGACATCATTGGATTGCCCGTCGTCTGCCGGATGACTGCTATTCCGTAATCGCCAATGAATTCTCCATTGACTTCTTTGATCTGGAAGATGCCGTAACGACTCAGAAAAACTTCATGGCCTCCCCGGATATCCAGGAATTCGTCAATGCCAATCACCTTAACCTTTCCAAAGGTAAATTCTCAGCTCGGCTTGCGTTTGGAAGCCATACGGATTCTGATCATGTCTACAACACACCGCGTGTATGGTATGGCCAGCGCTACTTTAACCCATCGAGCTTCTCGGCAAGTGCGGATGACCTGGTCAAAGGCCCGGCCAGCGATACGCTTGCATGGTGCCTGCAGCCTGAAAACAAGATCACAGTCGAAGATGTGAAATACGTTCTGTCTTCTACCTATCAGGGCACTCCATACAGTGTCTTCTCCGGCGGACCACAGTCCAGTCTGTTCCGTCCAATCGGTATCAACCGGACCATCTTTGTTTCCATTGCGGAACTGCGCAACGATGTTCCTGCTCCAATTTCCGCTGTTGAATGGATCGCATTTGGTTCGAATGTTTACAACACGATTGTTCCTGTTTATACAAACATCAACACGGTACCAGCTTACCTCTCCAATACAACCATGACCGTCAACACCAACAACTTTTACTGGAGCTGCCGTCTGATTGGTGCTTTAGCAGATCCACATCATGATCAGGAAATCGTCTTCATCGAGCGGTATCAGGAAGCGGTTGACTCTAAGGCAAGAGCCTTAATGCTTGCTGGTGAAAAAGAATTCCATGATGGTGATAATGCGGTAGAGTTCTGCGACGCCCAGAACCAGAAGATCTGTGCCATGGTCCAGAAAGAAACCGACGACCTGCTTTACCAGGTTCTTTTCACCGCATCCATGTTGATGAAAAACAGTTACGCCCGCGCCGATAACTAATCTGTTTATCCCCTAAACTGAATCGGTTTTCTTCAGTCCTTGTTTTTGAGCTGGCCGACACCCTGCTCGAAAACAGGATGCAAAGTGGATCCATCCAGTTTTGTGCAATAAAAAAATCTCCTTCTCTGGTGGAAGAAGGAGTTTTTTTATGCTCAAAAAAGACTGTTTCATTATCCGCGATGGAACAAGGAGAATTTTTTTGGAGTACAGGGTTCGGTACTGATTCCTTGCAGGTGGTAGCCGGTCTGGTCAATGGCTTTCTTTAAAGCCTCCTGATCAAGAGGCTTTTCGGAAAGAATTTCCGTGGTTCCTTTGCGATGGGAAGAGGTCACCTTTTTGACGTCAAACTGTTTATAAATGACCTGATTGATGTGGGATTCACACATGCCGCACATCATGCCATCGATTTTCAAGACTGTTTTTTCCATATTGGTTTTAGCTCCTTGGTTGAGATCTTGTTGAAGATTATGCAGTTAGCTTTAACTTACTTGATGGTTCAAGCATAGCACAATTCCATCCAGACCGGCTCTGAAAAAATAAAAGCGACAAAGAAGATCCTGCATAGCAATGCCAGGACTTCTTTGCCGCATGAGTTTGTTATTCAGCAGACCAGCGTGGAATCCGAAAGGGTATGAAGCTGATTAAGCGTGCCGGAAATGCGGTCGGTCGCAAAATCCATCGTATCAATGCGGTGAACCTTGCCAGGGAAACGGCTGTTGATATCCTCAAACATGTAGTGAACCTGTGGAGCAAGCAGAATCAGATCGTACTGATCATCTTCATCCGTCAGGCTGAATACGCTTTTTGCATCGGCATGAACCAGATCGCTGCCAAGTTTTCGGGTAATCAGACGGGCATACATGGCCGAGGTAATCCCGCTTGTGCAGCAGATCAGCATTTCAATCGGATGATGGAGATCTGGTAATTCTCCATTTTCGTCCTGATCTTCATCGTGATACAGGCGGTACAGGAAGACTTTGACTTTTTCGATGGAGTCTTCCAGATCTACAGCCTGGAAATGCAGGAAGAAAATCTGCTCGCCCGTGGCTCTTTCTTCCATGTATAACGAAACAATATCTTCATCAATTTCAATCTGAGCCAGGTATCGATCAGTGCAAAAGGAAATCGATCCACAGTCTGGACAGTGGATGCACGCATCACTAAGGTTTTGATGGCATACCCAGTTGAGCATGGCCTTGGCATTTTCTTTTGTCTGAGGGGTTGGAATATACAACTGTGTCATGATCGTTCCTCCTTTTCCATGAATCTGAATTCAAATATTTTCGATGTGTTCACGTGTATGAAATCTGTTTTTCTTTTTGCATGTTCATTATCGAAAATGGCCTGAATTAAGGCAATATTTCATCCGGATCCTGTAATGCCGTTTACACGGAAACCCGTTTCAGATCCGCATTTTTGTAAACGGCGTTTCACTCGACCCGATATACTTAAAACGAAAACGATTTCACGATGAAATCGGAAAACGAAATGAAATCATGGTTTGAACAGAAGGACTCATCTGTAAAGATCATGATCATCAATAGAGGCCTTAGGAACTTCGTAAAAGTAATTCCAAATTTAATGTTCCACATAATTCCCATAATTGTTTTTGTCAGTCCGATCGAATCCACTAAGACAAAACTGTGTTTCTGATTTTAGCTTTCGTTCGTTCTATACTTTAACCAAAGAACTTGTTTTTCTTTGGAGGTATGGATAATGAAGAAAGCCTATGAACCCAGTGATGAAGTCAATTACTACCTTGAATTCTACAACGCCATGCAGGACAGCTTTGATGAACCAACAAACCGAAAAGCCCTAGCCTGGATCTGCGAAAAATGTGGGTACGGAACTCAGCACTATGTCCAGATCGTTACTCATACTGACCCTAAAACAATTGAGCGCGGCAGAAAAGAACTTCATGGGGAGATTCCCACTCCAGAGCAAGGTCGTCAAAGGCTGAAAGGTTCAGGACGCAAAACTGTCATAGATCATCATCCAGAGATTTTGGATGACCTTCATATGATCATTGACGACTATACCTATGGCAATCCGATGAATCCATTGTCATGGACCACTCTTTCTGAA
>Belle_p1__coassemble_721_pt1 | contig 28963 bp, 22 predicted proteins | sample Belle_p1__metabat2_high_PE_034 | metagenome-assembled genome bin Belle_p1
CTTCCGGCATGTTTCCCCCGATCTCGATGCATTCGGCAGTCAGCTTGGCTTACGGGAATGGATCAAAGAAGAATATCCAGAAAAAACTGTTCTCGCTCTTGGCCAGGGTCCTTTGATGGACCAGGCGGATGATGATACGATTGCCAATTCGCTGGCGATTGTGACGGATACAGCCAATAGTCCAAGAGTGGATGACTTGCGCTATGCCAAGGCAAAACAGATTGCCCGCATCGACCACCATGTCAAAGTGGAAGATTTCGGTGATCTTGATTTTGTCGATGACAAAGCAGCGGCAGCCTGTGAAATTGAAGCGCTGATGCTTAAAGACGCTCACAAGACGATTGGTTCTGCTGCTGCCCAGCATATGATGCGCGGCCTGATGGCGGATACCCAGCGCTTTACCATTCCAACAGTCCGCCCACAGACGTTTGAAGCAGCAGCCTGGCTGATGGAGCAGGGTGCAGATCCCAATCTGGCGGCAAAATCGCTTTACAGCATTGAATGGCAGCTTTTCCAGTATGGTGCCCGTGTAAGAGCCAAAGCCCAAAGACGCGGCAATCTGTTGTTTGCCGTGATGAGCCAGAACGACTATCTTGGACTTGGACTGTCCTATGAGGAAGCCAAAAACGAGGTGAATGTGCTTGGCAATATCGACGACATTCAGGTCTGGGCGCTCTTTACTGAAGATAATGACCACACCTATGCAGCCTCGCTTCGTTCGGCTTCAGTGTCAGTGCGTGAACTGGCAGCAGAATATGGCGGCGGTGGACACGTATGTGCATGCGGCATCAAGAAGATTCCCCCTGAAAAACTTCCGATGCTGATTGCTGCTCTGCAGCATGTTGCGGCGCAAGCCTGATCCTGGCTATCGAGGCCCAAACTGTATTATGTAAACGAAGACCAAGAGGTTCTGATTGTGTAAGCTTTGCTTGCGATCAGAGCCTCTTTTTCTTTTCTGGCAGCCTGTCCTGGAAGAGGACGCTCTCCAGCCAGTTTTATGCCCCTTCTGTCTGGCGGAAAAGCACCTTGTGCTGATGGAGTCCAGGTGCGGGCGTAATTGTTTTCGCCCATTTCGAAAATCCGTCACAACTCGATATAATAGCCGTATGATTCATCTTCATACCCGATCGTGCTACTCATTGTTAGAAAGCACTCTACAGATCGATGACATAATTCGCAAAGCCAAAGAGAATGGCCAGACGGCCGTGGCCCTGACAGATCATCGTTCCATGTACGGAACGATGGCTTTTCTTCATGCCGCCAAAGAGGCTGGCCTCAAACCGATCATCGGTCTGGAATTTGAAATCCGTAAAAATGAACAGATCTATTCCTTGCTGGCTCTGGCCAGAAACACGACTGGCCTGCAAAGTCTGTACCGACTTTCGACGACCCTGATGTCCACCAACGAGCCGCTTGCTTTTGAAGAACTGGCTTCCTATCAGGAAGGGCTGATTTTGATGAATGCAGGTGGTGATGACTATCTGGAAAGCATGGCGCAGGAAAATGACCTGGAAGCACTCAGTGAATTTTTTGCTGACTTGCAGGCTGTAAACAAACAAAGCTACATGGCGCTCTCCTTACAGGACTCCCCACGCTATGCCAGATCCAATCAGGTCATGCAAAGCCTTGCTCCTTCTTTAGGCATTGAATGTGTGGCTCTCTCGAGGATTGAATACGAAAAACCGGAAGATGAGCGGACACTGCGGCTGCTGCAGGCCATTTCAAAATCATGCACCATTGATGATCCTGCACTGAAAGTCCGTAAAGGGCGCTGGTATCGTTCACCTCAGGAAATGGCCGGGCTGTATGATCCCCGTCTGCTGGAAATGACAGATCTGATTGCCGATCAGATTGAGGAGTATGACATTCCAAAGGCCAGCCTGCCTGTCTTTCACAATAAAAATGACATCAGCAGTGAGGTGTATCTCAAAAATCTTTGCATCGCAGGGTTGAAAAAACGATTGAACGGCAAGGTAGAAGTCCGCTATGCCCATCGTCTCAATGAAGAGCTGGATGTCATTTTATCGATGGGCTTTGCGGATTATTTCCTCATTGTGTGGGACTTCATCCGCGAAGCCCGCAAGCGTAATATTCTCGTCGGCCCCGGACGAGGCAGTGCGGCAGGGTCACTGGTGGCGTGGTGCCTGGGCATCTCCCATATCGATCCGCTGGCCAATCATCTGCTGTTTGAACGATTCCTCAATCCGGGACGTGTCAGCATGCCGGATATTGATACCGACTTTCCGGACAACCGGCGCGATGAAATCATTGAATATGTCCAGGAAGTCTATGGCCGCTATCATGCCGCTCATATCGTCACCTTTGCGCGCATGAAGACCAAATCGGCTCTGCGGGACTGCGGGCGGGCGTTAAATGTGCCGATGCGGGAAGTGGACCGGCTTTGTAAACTGCTGCCAGGCACCCCGAATCTGACTTTAAAATCAGCCTACCAGACCAATCGGCCGTTTGCTTCTTTGATCAATAACAATCCAAGACTGCAGGCAGTCTACCAAGCGGCGATCCGCATTGAGGGCTTCCCCCGTCATGCATCGATTCATGCGGGTGGAATTGTGCTGGCCCGCGACAGCATTGTTAACCAGGCTCCGCTGCAGGAAGTCGGCGAGCCGCTGCCAGCTGTGCAGTTTACGATGGAGTATCTTGAAGAAATCGGCCTGATTAAATTCGACTTCCTCTCCCTTCGCAATCTGACGACACTGGCCAATATGGTCGATGGAATTGAAAAACAGACAGGTCAGAAAGTTGATCTGTTAAAACTGCCGCTCGATGATCCGATGGCCTACCAGGTTTTACAAAATGGAGATACCCAGGGCATCTTCCAGTTAGAAAGTGCCGGCATCCGGGATCTGATCCTGCGCTATCGTCCGGTGCGCTTTGAAGACATTGCGGCCATTCTGGCTTTATACCGGCCAGGTCCAATGAAAAATATTGATATGTTTCTGGAGGCTCGTTTCCATCCGGAAAGAAGACGGAGTATTCATCCCTTGATTGATCCGCTGCTTGCGGAAACTGGCGGGATTTTCGTCTATCAGGAGCAGATTATGGAAGCAGCCCGCATCATTGGTGGCTTTACACTTTCCGAGGCGGATATTCTGCGTAAGGCCATGTCCAAGAAAAAGCCGGAAGTCATGAAAGAATGGGAAGAGAAATTTGTCCAGGGCGCGTTGGCCAACCAGATTGAAGAGTCCAAAGCCAGAGAGATCTTTGCGACGATGAGCCAGTTTGCGGAATATGGCTTTAACAAGTCCCATTCCTATGTCTATGGGCTGATCGTTTACCAGATGACCTGGATTAAGGCCCGTCATCCACTGGTGTTCTATCAGTGTTCATTAAATGCGAGTATCGGCTCGGGTTCAAAAACCAATATCTTCCTGCAGGAATGCCGCAGCCGCCAGATTCCCGTCCTGCCGATTTCCATCAACAAGTCAGGCAGCCGCTTTGAAATTGAAAATCAGGTGCTTCGTATGCCGTTGTCTCTGGTTCATTCGATCAATCGACAGAGTATTGAAAAGATCGAAACGGAAAGACAGACCCATGGCTATTTCGATGATCCCTGTCTGGCTATTCTGCGATTGCTTCATGCTGGTCTTTCTTCGCCGCAGATTCTCGCGCTGATCCGGGCAGGGGCCCTTGATGAACTGCAGGCCGGACGGGAAAGTCTGGAAGCGGGCATGGAAGAAGTCTGCCGGCTGGCCGATCTGGTCTGTCTGGACGAAACGACCAAAACCTGGCGTTTTTCAGGCATTACGCCCCCGGAACTGCCCGATCGTCCGATTGATCGGATGGCGCGCCTGCAAAATGAAAAAGATATTCTTGGCTTTTATGTCACCCGTCATCCCTCTGAAATCGTCCGGCAGAAAGACCGGCGGATCATGAGCGCCCAAAAGGCTTTAAGCTATGAAGGAAGACTGCAGCTGGCGGGCATTCTTCATTCTATCAAGGAACATAAAACCAAAAAGGGACAGATGATGGCCTTTGCGATCCTGAGTGACGATACCGGGGATATCAATCTATCGATCATGCCCTGGCTGCTCGATCAGATCCGGCCAATCCTCAAAGAAAACCAGCTTGTCTGGCTGCGGGGCAATAAAAACCGCCCGCAGTCCGTTCTGGTTGACGAGCTGGCCCCAATCAACAGACTGTAAACGTCAAAATGAAGATTTCATTCAGGACCAGAATCTGGATCAGAATAAAGAATTGAAAAGGGCAGAAGAATCTGCAAAACCAAGAATCAGGAAAAGAACCATTAAAAAGAACTATTGAAAAATGAGAATAGATAGATGAGAAGAGAAGCGGCAGAAAGCCAGTCTTACAGGGGTGGTTATTCTGCCAGGAAAGAAGGGGAATGGATGATTAAAGCGATATTTCTGGATGTCGACAATACCTTATTTTCGCATACTCAAAAAAAGGTGCCGGATGATGCAATGGAAGCTATTCATCAATTTCAAAAAAAGGGCGGCCTGGTCTTTATGTCAACTGGCCGGCATGTCAGTGAGTTAAAAGAGCTGGAACTGGATAAGCTGAATCTGGATGGCTATGTCATGATGAATGGCACGATTATACTCGATCGAAACATGGAACTTGTTGCGGGCGTTGAGTTTCAGGGAGAAGCTTTACAGTCACTGCTGGATCTGTTTGAACGCAAAGAGCGTCCGGTTGCTCTGCTGGAAAAAAACTGCTTCTACATGAACTATATCGACGATGTGGTCCGGCAGGTTCAGGTCGATTACTCGCTGGCTCCTCCGGCTGTCCATGGCTGGACGGGCAATCCGCTTTATGGCGGCGTGACCTACGTTTCGAGAGAAGAAGAGGCAGAATTTAAGAAAAACGAAATCGGACCAGGGGTTCTGGTTGAACGCTGGGGTGATTTTGGCGTTGATCTGGTGCCGCATTCCGGCGGCAAGGCGTATGGTCTGAAGCAGGTTGGCAAAGTTTACAATCTGAAGCCGGAAGAGATGATGGCTTTTGGAGATGCCGACAATGATCTGTCCATGCTCAAATACGCTGGCATCGGAGTGGCAATGGGCAACGGACTGGATGTCGTCAAAGAAGCAGCGGACTATGTTACCGACTCGGTTGACGAGGGCGGGGTAGCCAACGCGATGAAACACTTCGGTCTGATCTGAAATTCTGGCTTAGATTTGGGCTTTCATGCCTGTGGGTAATTGTGAAACGGTGAACAATGTCACAATTTATGGGAATTGATCGAATTTCGAGCTTAAAGTTGACGTTCGCAGTCCAGATCATTAATATATGACTGTTGCAGTCTTCACGACTTGCAACCGCACAGAAAAGGCACAAGTGATGCACATGCATCCGCCTTCATGGCGAGTATCAAGACTCGGAAAGGAGACACATATGTACGCAATTATCGAAACCGGCGGAAAACAGATCAAAGTCGAAGACGGATCCGTAATCTGGGTAGAAAAATTAGACGCTCAGGAAGGTGAAAACGTAACTTTTGACAAAGTTCTGTATGTAGACGGAAAAGTTGGAAAACCTTTTGTTGAAGGGGCTTCTGTTACTGGAGTAGTAGAAAAACAGGGTAAAGGTAAGAAAATCACTATCGTGAAATACCGTCCTAAAAAATCTTCCACTCGTAGAAAACAGGGTCACAGACAGCCTTATACACGTGTTAAAATCGAATCCATCAACGCTTAATGATTCAGATTCGTTTTGAAACTACAGAGACTGGTCTCATCCGGACAATGACGATGACAGGCCATGCCAATGCCGGTCCTTATGGACAGGATTTGGTCTGCGCTGGTGTATCGGCCGTTGCCCTCTCATCGCTCAATGCGATTGATCTTTTGTACCCTGATGCCTGTACAATGATGGCTGAAAACAATAAGATCTTCTTAAAGGTTGATCACGACAGTCATGATCTTCAGATTACGCTGAAAACCATGGCGACTCAGCTATCCGCACTGGCTTCTGAGTATCCGAAATCAATTCGGATCCGGTACAGTAATTAAAAAACAGAAGAGAAAGAGGTGTACTCATGCGTTTTACAATGAACCTTCAGTTCTTCGCTTCCAAAAAAGGTGTAGGTTCGACCAAGAACGGTCGTGACTCCCACTCCAAACGTTTAGGTGCTAAACTGGCAGACGGACAGAAATGCCTTGCTGGTTCTATCATCTACCGTCAGCGTGGAACAAAAATTCATCCAGGTAAAAATGTAGGCAGAGGTGGAGACGATACTCTGTTTGCTACTGTTGATGGCGTAGTTAAATACGAAAGACTCGGCAGAGACAGAAAACAGGTTTCCGTATATCCTGCTGAATAATGAATGTAAATGAAGTCTGGCTCAGCGCCAGGCTTTTTTTGTACCCAGCGGGCCTTACAGTTGTTTGGGTCTTCCACAATTCTCACCTGCTTTTTGACTCTGTCAGGCCTTAAAAATAGGAAAACAGCTCGGGCTGGATTATGATGATAAGGCGAATTTTGCCTTCAGTCAGGCATCTGTACAAAAATCAGGTTTTCGTAAAGCTACAATAAGAAAAGAGCGGAGGTAATCATATGTTTGTGGATCAGGTCAAAGTCCATGTCAAAGCCGGTAAGGGCGGCGATGGACTCGTTTCATTCAAGCATGAAAAATATATCGCCAATGGCGGACCATTTGGCGGAGATGGCGGAAATGGCGGAAGTGTCGTATTTATGGCGGATCCAGGAATGGTCACCTTATTAGACCTTCGCTATAACCGCATCATCCGGGCACAGCCGGGTGAAAAAGGAAAAAATAAACGAATGCATGGCGCCAATTCCGGCGACCAGATTGTCAAAGTTCCATTAGGAACCATTGTAAAACGTGCCGATACCGGCCAGATTCTGGCCGATTTAACTGAACCGTATCAAAAACAGGTTGTTGCCCGCGGCGGCAGGGGCGGTCGTGGAAATGCCCGCTTTAAATCGAGTCGCAACGTTGCTCCTCGTTATGCAGAGCCAGGTAAAGAGGGCGAAGAATTCGATGTCATGGTTGAACTTCGAACTCTGGCTGATGTTGGTCTGGTTGGCTATCCATCGGTTGGAAAATCAACCTTCCTGGATGCGGTGAGTCGTGCCAAACCAGAAATCGGCGATTATCCATTTACGACAATTGCACCCAACGTTGGGGTTGTTCAGACTGGTGATGGCCGTTCCTTTGTGATGGCAGACCTGCCAGGTCTGATTGATGGAGCCAGTGAAGGACGCGGCTTAGGTCATCAGTTTTTGAAACATATCGAGCGCTGCCGTGTTATCGTTCATATTATTGATATGGGCGCTGAAGAAGGCCGTGATCCGGTTCAGGACTATGCCAACATCAATAAAGAACTTGAAAACTATCATCTGCGTCTGTTAGAGCGTCCACAGATTGTTGTCGCAAACAAAATGGATGAAGAACACGCGCAGGAAAATCTGAAGCGGTTTAAAGAAGCCTATCCAGATCTGGAAGTCTTTGAGACTTCAACGATTATTCATGAAGGACTTGATCCGGTATTGCGTAAAGCTGCTGACTTATTGGCAACCACGCCAGTCTTCCCAGTCCTGGATGAAAACGAAGAAGATCAGGGTGTTACCTATACGTTCGAAGAGAAAGAAAAACCATACACCATCGAAAACGATGGCGAAGGCCACTTCAAAGTATACGGACCGCTTATCCGCAAGAACTTCAATATCGACAAACTCAATACGGATGAAGACTTCTACAACTTCGCCAACCAGATGCGATTCCTTGGAATTGATAAACATCTGCGTGAAGCCGGCGCTGTCGATGGCGATATTGTTGAACTCGAAGGATTTGAATTTGAATTCCTTGAAAACTGAGGGTGACCTCGGTTTTTTTTTATGGACAGGCTTACCTTTGCATAAACCGATACATTCAGGATCAAAAATGTTCAAGATCCCTCGGACCAGTGGACAGCAGGGATTTCGATTCTTACTATAGTTTTTCAGATTCTTGATATACTACAAACTGTTGGAAAAGAGGGATTCTATGCCAAAGATCAGTATTATCGTCCCCTGTTATAACGAGCAGGAGATGATTCCACTTTTATACCAGGCACTTGATAATGCGGCCAGCCAGCTTCCAGACCACGAATTTGAATTTATTCTTGTCGATGATGGGTCTAAGGATGCGACACTTTCGGAAATCCGGACCATTGCCGCCCAGGATCCGCGGATGCGTTATATTTCCTTTTCCCGGAACTTTGGAAAAGAAGGGGCCATTTATGCCGGCCTGAAAAATGCCCGTGGCGATTATGCGGTCATTATGGACGCCGACCTGCAAGATCCACCTGCCTTGCTTCCAGAGATGGTTAAAGCCATTGAAGAAGAAGGATATGACTCCTGTGCAACAAGACGTGTAACCAGAGCCGGAGAGCCGCCGATTCGCAGTTTCTTTGCGCGGATGTTTTATCGTCTGATGAACAAGGCCTCTGAAGTCGACATGGTCGATGGGGCCAGAGACTATCGTCTGATGACCAGACCATTTATCAATGCCATTCTTGAAATGCCGGAATACAACCGGTTTTCCAAAGGGATCTTTGGCTGGGTAGGATATAAAACCAAATGGCTGGAATATGAAAACGTAGAGCGGGCGGCCGGAGAGACCAAGTGGTCATTCTGGAAACTGTTTAAATATGCGATCAGCGGAATCGTTTCCTTTACTACCGCACCACTGCAGTTTGCTTCGGCCTTTGGAATTCTGTTCTCCTTATTTGCGTTTATCATGATTATTGTCATCATCGTGCGTACCTGCGTTTATGGCGATCCGGTTGCCGGCTGGCCAAGCACGATCTGCGTCATCATGATGATCGGCGGCATTCAGCTGCTTTCCATTGGCGTTCTTGGCCAGTATCTGGCCAGAACCTATCTGGAAGTCAAAGACCGCCCGGTTTATCTGTGCCGGGAAAGCAACTTTGAACTGTTAGATGACCGCCAGACGCCAATCATTCACCAGGACTACAAGCCAGAACAGAACCAGGAACAGAAATCATAAAAATGGAGGCACCTGCAAAGATCTCCGAAAACGATCTGGGATCATGCGTGTAGAAAACCAATGAAACTATTAACGTGGAATTTAAATGGATATCGGGCCGTCCAGAAAAAAGGGCTCGAACAGATTCTTTCTCTGATCGATGCGCAGATTGCCTGCTTTCAGGAGACCAAAGCGCAGCCTGATCAGATTGAAATGGATGAATATCTCTATCCATACACCTATATCAATTCAGCCGTGAAGAAGGGATATTCCGGAACAATGATTGCCAGCCTTGAACCCGCCGAAAAGGTTGTTTATGGACTGGGAATTGAAGAACTGGATCAGGAAGGACGTGTAATCACCGCGTACTTCAAAGATTTCGCCCTTGTGACTGTTTATACCCCAAACAGCCAGAACGCTTTAAAACGGCTGGATTTCCGCCAGCAATGGGATGAAGCCTTTGCGGCCTACTGTAAGTCCATTGACCGTCCGGTGCTGATCTGCGGGGATATGAATATCGCCCGCACACCACTTGATATCTGGGATGAAAAGGATGGCATCGGGGCAGCCGGCTATTCATTAGAAGAGCGAAACAACTTCGAAAACTATCTGATGGATGACTTTGTCGATCTGTTCCGGGAGCTTTATCCGGAAAAACGCCAGTACTCCTGGTGGAACTACAAAACCAGAGGCAGAGACCGCAATGAAGGCTGGCGCATTGACTATTGGCTCGCCAGCAAAGAACTTCTGCCGAAGGTTCGTTCCGTGCAGATTCTCGATGATGTCTTTGGCAGCGATCACTGTCCGGTTCTGCTCGATATCGATCTGGATTTCTAAAGCTGGATTGGATGTTGAGAATTGCTGCTGGATCAGATACTGGCAGCTGAATCGAATATTGAATATTGGATTTGAACAATTGAATGAAACTCTTCAGCCTCTTTCCAGTCTGGAAAGAGGCCTTTTTTGACGGACATAAAAAAACGCCACCCATAGAGGATGACGTTTAAGAAACAGGAAAGAAGGGAAACCCTGTTTCGAATCGATTTGATTTTATTTCTGGTGATCGATGAGGCTGCGGCCTTCCATGTAATAGCGCTTTTCCTGGGCATGACCCATGGAGAACGTTTTACGCGGCAGCGAACCATCGTTTTTGATCGTCTCAAACAGCGAATCTTTGGAGATGGCTGGTAAGAAGAAACCGACATTGCCTGGCTGCATAGCCAGCGCAGTTAAGTCTTCTTCGCCATGGATATAGTCAATCTCACCTTCGTTTTCATCGAGGTAGGCATCAAGATGATGCTGGAGCACCGCAAGGGGAAGGGGAGAAATGCTGGAATCCAGATAGATGGTTCCTTTTTGATCATGGCTGAGCCATTCAATCGCATAACCGTCTTCAGCACTGACCTGATTAAAGGAAGCAATCAGATGATCGACATCGACATGTTTGAGAATGCGGTGGATCGGTTCAAATTTCTGTGCTTCATGGTGCAGGTTTTCCAGTTCCGCCAGAGCATAGCGGGCTGGATGAACTTCCTGATCAGCCAAGTCAAGATCCGATTTGATGTCTTCCCAGACCGCTTTGGCTGCGGCAAGAGAATGGTTGCCATCGCCAATCGCATAGACAAGCGGACTGGCCGGATTGATTTCGTGCTGGGCGGATTCATATTCATCAATCCAGCTTTCAATCAATGCTTTGGATTCTCCTTCCACCAGCCACCCGCGAATCCGGCCGCCATTTTCCATCAGATCAAAATCGTAGAGCAGTTCAAGCTGATCTTTGATTGTGGCAATGCGCTGGAACAGAAGATCCTGATTGTCATTTTGTAAAAGCAGGATATGCGGGAATTCAAGAATAGCCTGGGAACGGATTTTTGCACGAGGCGGAATCCGCTCTAAAATCGTGGCTTCTGTAGCCCGGATCGGATGATCAGAAGGGCTGTGGTAGTCATAGGCTTCCAGATCCAGGGTTCCAACAAGGCCCTGACGGATCAGACCGTTGGCCAGAGTGCGTTCGGTATAAATAAACGCATCGGGGTAGAGCTTGAGAATATCGTTCTGGAGGTAGTCTTCCATGTTGGCGCGGATTCTGGCCTGATGAGCGGCTCCTTTTTCGGTGTTAAGCCAGGCTTCAGGCAAAATCAGATGGAGCGTACTTGGCTGGTCTTTGACGCGTTCATACACGCCATCCCAGTATTCAGGCGCGCTGGAATACTGATCACAGGCGACAACCGCCCAGTTTTCTTTGTTTTCATCTGCGGGAAGCAGAATGTTGGCGCTGGTAAAAATGCTCACGCTTTATCCTTTTCAAACAGGTTTACGCGCATTACCTGTCGTAAAGCACGGATGGCTTCCAGCGATTCTTCGGCTGGAGCGGTATCCAGGTCCAGAATAGTGTAAGCGACATCGCCTCTGGATTTATTGAGCAGGTTTTCGATGTTGGCATCGTCTTTGGACAGAATGTCTGTAATGCGGGAAAGCACTTTTGGCGTGTTGGTATGAATAACGCCTACACGATAAGGCATGCGCATTTCCAGGGAAACGTTTGGCATATTGACAGAGTTGACAATGTTGCCTTCTTCCAGGTAAGCACGTAATTCTTTGGCTGCCTGAACAGCGCAGTTTTCTTCGGATTCTTCCGAGCTTGCACCTAAGTGCGGCAGACCGATCACGCCTGGATGGCCGGCCAGTTTGCCATCTGGGAAGTCAGTGACATATAAAGCCACTTTGCCAGAATCCAGAGCTTCGAGAATGTCATCGTCATTCACCAGACCGCCGCGGGCAAAGTTCAGAATCTTGACGCCATCTTTCATGGTAGCGATGGTTTCTTTGTTGACGAGACCTTTTGTGGAATCGAGTAAAGGCAGATGCAGGGAAATGAAGTCTGCGTTGGCAAACAGGTCTTTCAGATCGGTTTTGTGTTCGATCCAGCGAGAAAGTTTCCAGGCCGAATCAACGGACAGATAAGGGTCATAACCCAGAACATTCATGTCCAGATGTAAAGCGGTATTGGCCACTTTACTTCCAATGGCACCCAGACCAACGACGCCTAAAGTCTTACCGGCGATTTCGTTACCGGCATACTTCTTTTTCTGCTTTTCTACATCTTTGGCCAGGGTTGGGCTGCCTTCCTGAGAGTTAACCCATTCCATACCATGGAACAGATCACGGCTGGCCAGCAGCAGACCGGCAAAGACAAGCTCTTTTACGGCATTGGCATTGGCACCTGGAGTATTGAAGACAACGATTCCATTATCAGTTGCTCCATCCAGATCGATATTGTTGACGCCAGCACCGGCACGGGCGATGGCTTTTAAATTTTCAGGGTAGGCATAGTCATGAAGATCAGCCGAACGAACCATAATGGCATCTGGATTTTCAGCTTTTTCTTCGCATACGTATGTATCATCGAATACCGCCGTTCCTTTGGGGGAAATGGCGTTCATTAACGAAATTTTTCTCATCAGGCATTTTCCTCTTCAAATTTTTTCATGAAGGCAACCAGTTTTTCGACACCTTCAATCGGCATGGCGTTGTAGATCGATGCGCGCATACCGCCAACTGTGCGGTGGCCTTTCAGGTTTTCAAAGCCGGCTTCTTTGGCTTCGGCAATGAATTTCTTATCCAGATCTGGATTGCCCGTTACGAATGGGATATTGACATAGGAACGGTCTTCCTTGGCAACCGGGTTGGAGAACATTTTGGACTGGTCGAGGTAGTCGTATAACAGAGCGGCTTTCTTGTGGTTGATTTTTTCCATTTCTTCCAGGCCGCCGATTTCATCTTCGAGCCATTTGCACACCAGGCCGACCATGTAGATGCCATAAGTAGGTGGAGTGTTATACATGGAATCGTTGTCAACATAGGTCTGGTAGTCGAGCATGGCACTTGGAATGTCATCGCGTTTGTCGTTCAGCAGATCTTTTTTGATGAACACAACCGTGACACCAGCCGGGCCGAGGTTTTTCTGGGCGCCCGCAAAGATCATGTCGTATTTGGTGACATCCAGTGGTTCTGTAAAGATGCAGCTTGATAAGTCCGCAATCAGTTTTTTGCCTTCATGAGGCGGCAGTTCTTTGTATTTGGTTCCGTAGATGGTGTTGTTTTCGCAGATATAGACGTAGTCTGTATCCGGATCGAGATCTTCCTGAGTGATTTTTGGGATGTAGGTGAATGTCTTGTCAGAGGAATCGCCAGCAATGTGTACACGACCAAGCTTCTGCGCTTCTTTGATGGCTTTTTTCGTCCACTGACCAGTGTTGATGATATCGGCACCGTTCTTGTTGAAGTTCATTGGCACCATGGAAAACTGTAAGTTTCCACCGCCCTGGATGAAGAGGATTTCGTAATCATCCGGGATGTTAGCCAGGCGGCGCATGGTATCCTTAGTATCTTTCAGAATGTTTTCGAAGCTTGAAGATCGGTGTGACATTTCCATAACGCTCATTCCTGAGCCGTTGGCATCAAGCATTTCGTCGGCTGCTTTTTTCAGAACAGCTTCTGGCATACAGGCTGGGCCTGCGGAAAAGTTGTAGATCTTACTCATTTCGTTGTCTCCTGTCATTTTCTAATTAAACTGTTTGCGAATCATGTACGTGTGCTTTCACAACTTATACAAATCCGGAAGCAGTATCAAAGTTATAACACTATTTTCTGAAAATACTGAAAATCACTAGCAAGAATTTCGAAAAAATGTGGAATCTGTCAAAGAAGAGGCCGAAAACGGGCGAAAAATGAAAATAACTTTCTGAAAATATTGAAAGACCATCCTGCATCTATTTGCCTCAAAGGAAGGCACTCATACGTTTTTCACGGAAAAAAGCGAAGTGAAGTGGGATTTGTTATAATGAAATGCGAGACACATTTCATGCACTTTAAAACGAAAAGATGCAGAAAATGAGAAGATTTGAAACGGGATTTTCTGTTTCTGTCAAGGAAGGATGGTTACATTGATCGCTTATCTCGAAGGAACAATTCTCTTACAGCGCAAGGATCGTGTCATTGTCAAAGCCGGTCATGTCGGCTATGAAGTGTACGTTCTCAATCCCGCAAGTTACACCCCTGGCCAGGAGGTGCAGTTTTTCTGTTACCAGCAGTTTCGCGAAGATGGCCAGACCCTCTATGGATTTGAAAGTGAAGAACAATATCAGTTGTTTACCCTGCTGATTACAGTGAAAGGACTGGGCTGCAAGAGCGTGCTCAATGCTCTGCAGTATATCGATGTCCAGACGATGATCAAGGCGATCGAAAATGCTGATGCCACAACACTCAAAAAGCTGCCGGGCATTGGAAGCAAGACCGCTGGTCAGATCATTCTCGATCTCAAAGGAAAAGTCGTCTTCACACCACCAAAAGAAGACAAAAACAAAGCGCCTAAAAACCCCGTCTGGAGTGAAGTGGTCGATGCGCTGCAGTCGCTTGGTTATAAGGAGGCTGAAATCAACACGCTGCAGATTGAACCGGACGTCCTGGCCAAGGCCAAAGTCGATGAACTGCTGCGGATCTGCCTCAAACAGCTTGCCAAAGGCAAACGCTTCTAGGCAGCAGGTAATCGACGATAAAGTTTTCGAGTTTTGCCTGGAAAAGATAATTTCCCTGCAGACTTCAAAAATACATCGCCCCGCCATCACACAACCCTCAAAAACACACCACCTCTGATCGAATCTTTGATCTTATTGGATCTTTAATAAGAAATCAGAATGCGAGCGTCAGAGTGTGGTTGATTCGTACAGTCCAGCTTTTATTTCTCAATGACCCAAACTTTGTGAACGGTGCTTTGAAAGAGTGGTCCTTTCATGAAGAAAGAATCCTCCATAGAAAACCAGCTGGAAAACTTTAGAAAGGAAGAACATTCAGTCATGGAAGAAGAAAGAATTCTGGATGGAGCCGAAACTGCGGAAGAGAGCAGTTCGGATCTTGAACAGGCGCTTCGTCCGGCTTCGCTGAAAGAATATATCGGTCAGGATGAACTGAAACACAACCTCAACGTGTTCATTCAGGCTGCCCGAAGCCGTAATGAAGTGCTTGACCATGTTCTGTTATATGGTCCGCCAGGACTTGGAAAAACAACGCTGGCGATGATTATCGCCAATGAAATGAAAGGCAATCTGGTGACCGTCTCCGGTCCGGCCCTGCAAAAAAGCGGGGATCTGGCTGCCGTGCTCTCCACTCTGGAAGCCGGAGATGTTTTATTTATTGACGAAATTCACCGTCTGCCAAGACAAATCGAAGAAATTCTCTATCCGGCAATGGAAGATTTCTATCTGGATATTATTGTCGGCAAGGAAGGGGCTTCGGCTCATTCTTTACGACTGGCTCTGCCGCCCTTTACCTTAGTCGGAGCAACGACCAGAGCCGGGGATTTATCCGCCCCATTACGAGATCGTTTTGGAATCATCCTGCCGCTGCACTATTATGCCAAGCAGGATCTCGAACGCATCGTCAGCCGTACAGCGGGCATTCTAGATGTTGAGATGGATGAAGATGCAGTATCCGAAGTTGCCCTGCGCTCACGCGGCACGCCCCGTATTGCCAACCGTCTGCTGCGCCGGATCCGCGATTTTGCGCAGGTGTATAATGATGGTCTGATTACCCGTCAGGTGGCCAAAGATGCACTCAACCGCCTCAATGTCGATGAACTCGGTCTGGATACCACTGACCGCCGCTTTCTGGAAGGCATTATCTTCCGCTTTAAAGGCGGCCCGGTCGGTCTGGAAGCTCTGGCCAGCTCGATTGGTGAAGATACGGCTACGCTCAGTGATATGTATGAACCCTACCTGCTTCAGATCGGTCTGATTAACCGGACACCAAGAGGTCGTGTAGCGACGGCCAAGGCGTATGAACATTTAGGCGTATTGCCTGAAGAGCTTTCGGGTAAAGGTCTGCCCGACTGATCGATACAATTCCATTTGAACCAGCATCTATGATCTTCGATTTTCGAGGATCATTTTTTCCGTAATAGAAAGAAAATCTGAGGGTCTGTCAGGACAGAAAAATCAGAATTGTCCTGACGCTCTCCGATCCGAGAATCTTATGAAAAATCTGAGTGATTTTACCCGAAAGGTTCTCACCGCCATGAATCCGGATCCTGAACTGGCCCGTCAGGTTCTCAATCCGCAGGGACTTTATCCCATCAGTCAGAGTGAGAGCATGAAACGCTTTGTGGACCGGATGGAAAAGGCGCGAGAGAACCAGGAAAAAATCCTTGTCGCGGGCGACTATGACTGCGATGGTATCATGTCGTCTACGATTTTTGTTGAAGGATTAAAGGCCTATGGCCTGACGGTCGGTTATTACATTCCTGACCGGATCAAGGAAGGCTATGGTCTTAAACCGAAAACCGTTGAGATGGCAGCTGAAAAAGGCTACAACCTGATCGTGACCTGTGATAACGGCGTTAAAGCCGATCCCGCCTTAGAAAGAGCAAAAGAGTTGGGTGTGGAAGTTATCGTCACAGACCACCACCTGCTGCCGGAAAATGTAGAGTGTGAGGTGCTTGTTCATCCTGATACTCTGGAAGCCGCCTTTTCCACCTTATGCGGGGCCGGAGTTGCCTATGAATGCATACGGGCTCTTGGCATTGAGCAGGACCGGTTTCTGATCTGGGCTGCCATGGCCTCGATTGCGGACTGCATGGAAGTGCGCGGGGAGACCCGGGCCATTATTCAGGAAGGCCTGAAACTCTTTAATCAGAAAGGCGAACCGCATCTCGAACCCTTTGTCCGTTCCAAACCCATTACCGAACGGGATGCCGCTTTCCAGATTGCGCCGCGGGTCAATTCGATCGGCCGTTTGGCAGACCGGGCCAATGTGAACACATTTGTCCGCTATCTTGAAGCCGTCAATCCGCGCGTGATCAGCCAGTATGCGGATAAAGTCATTGCGCTCAATGACAATCGCAAACAGTTGTGCAATATGGTCTATGCCCAAAGCCAGGCCCTGATTCATCCGACATGGAATGTCCTGCTGGCTATGAGTCCAAACTTCCATGAAGGTGTCATTGGTCTGGCGGCTGGTAATCTTTGTTCCCAATATGGCAAGCCGGCCATTGTCTGCACGAAAGGGGAAAGCGGCTATAAAGGCAGTATGCGCGGCCCGAAAGGATTCCATTGCCTGAATTTCCTGTCGGAATTTGATGGCTACAGTGCGCTGGGTGGTCATGCCCAGGCCGCTGGCTTTACCGTTCAGGAAGATCGATGGGAAGACTTTGAAACGTTTGTGAAGACGTATTCGCGCAAGTTCGAATGGGAACCCGTCGAAGAAGTGACGATATCCATTGAACCGGAAGAAATTACCATTGAAAATATCCGCTCCCTCGATGCTTTCCGTCCCTTTGGCCAGGGGTTTGAACTGCCAAGATTCCGCCTTGATCAGCCTGAGATTGTCAGCCAGTTTGATCTCTCCGGCGGGACGCACCGCAAATTCACACTGGCCAACGGTGTTCAGGCCATTCACTTCAACCAGTCCAGTACGGACGCGGCCAGTGATCCTTCAACCATTGAATCGCTGATCGGCACTCTGTCGATTTCCTGTTATCGAGGCCGGGAATCGGCCGATTTTGTGATTGACGAGATCGTCTACCGGATCTGACCGGGCCAGACCGGACTGAACCAGACCCTGTTTCTGACGGATTGTCTGCTCTGAACAGGCTAAAAACCTTGCCAGATTGAACAGAAAAGTCAGACAGATGGTCCGGATTGTAGAAAATGTGGATTCCACATCGAAAAAACATTTTCGAAATGAGACGTAAAGCCAATCGGACAGTAAAATAGAGACGTGGCTGTAAGGGATTTTTTCCATGACTTAAAATGACCATTGGAAAAGAACCAGTCTGTGATCATTCATTCAAGACTGCCCGGCAAGCCTCATTGAAGAAAAAACAAAATTCAAAAATAATCCAGTTAACAAGAAATGAAAAGAAAGGAGCGGCTGTCCGCAATCGTCTGGACAGCCTGTCGATACCATGGATCTTAAAGAAAGAATTGCGACTATCCCTGATTATCCAAAACCAGGCATTATGTTTCGGGACATCACCCCGATTCTCGCTGACCCAAAAGCTTTAAAACAGGCTTCTGAAGGTCTGGCTGAAATGGCCAGAGAAGTGAATGCAAACGTCATCGTTGCCCCAGAAGCCCGCGGCTTCATGTTTGGGATCCCAACGGCTCTGGAAGCGGATCTGCCATTCATTCCAGTTCGTAAACCTGGAAAACTGCCAAGAAAAACCATCGAAGAATCCTATACTCTCGAATACGGCACAGACCGTTTACAGATGCATGCGGATGATCTGCCAGCAGGCAGCCGTGTTTTAATCGTCGATGACTTACTGGCAACTGGCGGTACTTCTGAAGCCATTGCCAAACTGGTTAAAAAAGCCGGCAGTGAAGTGGCTGGTTATGCATTTGTCGTTGAACTTGATGACCTGCATGGCCGCGATCGTTTAGCGGACGCTCCTGTCATGACACTGCTGCATTACGAAGGGGAATAACCAGAGTTTTTCCAGACTTTTAAGCAGGGAAAACCGCTTGAAAAAGCAGAGAAACGCCCAGGATTTTTAGAGCATCAACAGGCTGAAATCGCAAAAGGATACCCATTTTGTTCACTGAAACTGAACGAAAAGCCTTCATTTTTTGCGATCTTCAGCCTTTTTTTATATAAATTGGCAGAAATTCAGGTGAACAAACGGTATTTAAAGCAGGATTGAAGCAAAATAAAAGCATTCCCGGGCGGATTTGGCGTATCTTTTGTGTTCAACGCCAGAATTTGCCCAGTTCCAGTGAAAGAAATCAGTTAGAAATCAATCGATTTGAAGTTAAAACAGAAGCAGGCAGGTTTGAAGACTGCCTGCCTCTTTGCCATATAGAGAAGGAGGACTAAGATGCCAGACAAAAAAAGCGTCACGATGGATCAGTGTATGGACAACATCCGTACCTACATCAAGAAGCCGGAAAACCTTGAGCTGATTGAGAAAGCGTGGAAATTTGCAGAAAAGGCCCATGAAGGTCAGTACCGGAAATCCGGCGAACCCTATGTCATTCATGTCATTCAGGTAGCCAACATTCTTGCCGGTCTTCATTGTTCTCCCAAAACCATTGCGGCCGGTCTTTTGCACGACACGATGGAAGATGTCGACTGGGTCACTTATGACGTTCTGGAAAAGGAATTTTCCAAAGAAATCGCCGACCTGGTTGAAGCAGTCACCAAAGTCGGTAAGATCAACCGGGAATTCAAGGATGAAAAGGAGTATCAGGCCAGCAACCACCGCAAAATCTTTATCGCCATGGCCAAGGATATCCGTGTTATTTTGATCAAACTGGCTGACCGGCTCCATAATATGCGCACCCTTGAGTACCAACCGGAAGCAAAACAGCAGCGGATCGCCAAAGAAACTCTGCAGGTGTATGCCCCGATTGCCCACCGCCTTGGTATTTCCAAAGTGAAAAATGAACTGGAAGACCTTTCCTTTAAATATCTGTATCCAAAACAATACCAGCTGGTCAAGACGATGGTGGCCGAGCGCGAAACCGAACGCAACGCGCAGGTCAACGAGATGATTACGGATATCGAATATATCCTCAAAGAATACAACATCCCGTACCGGATTTTTGGCCGCTCCAAACACTTCTATTCCATCTATAAAAAGATGGTGACCAAAAACAAACGCTTTGAAGAAATCCTCGATCTGCAGGCCATCCGTATCGTTACGGATTCCATTCCGCACTGCTACGAGGTTCTCGGCTACATTCATGCCACCTACAAGCCGATTCCTGGCCGCTTTAAAGACTACATTGCGATGCCAAAAAGCAACATGTATCAATCCCTGCATACGACTGTAGTCAGCCCGGGATCCGGCAATATCTTTGAAATTCAGATCCGCACCGAAGAGATGGACTCCATCGCTGAAAAAGGTGTTGCAGCGCACTGGCTGTATAAAGAAAACGGCAAGGCAGGCTATGAAGAAAGCAACATCAAAGAAATGGAAGACAAGCTTTCCTGGTTCCGTGATTTCTCGATTATTACCGATGAAGAAAGCGAAGATCCGCTTGAATACATGTCCACCGTTCAAAAGGATATCTTCGAAGCCAATGTCTATTGCTTCACCCCGCGCGGCAAGGTCATCGCCCTGCCAAGCGGCTCTACACCAATTGACTTTGCGTACCGTATTCATACGGAAGTCGGCAACCATACGGTTGGGGCCGTGGTCAACAGTGCCATTGTTCCTTTAAATACACCACTCAAAACCGGCGATGTGGTCAAGATCATGACCAGCAAAACGTCACCAGGACCTAGCAGTGACTGGATCAAGATCGTCAAATCAGCCCATGCCCGCAATAAGATCCGTTCGTTCTATCAGAAAAAAGATCTCAAAGAACGCAAGGAACTCATCCGTGAAGGGCAGCAGATTCTCGAAGCGGAATTCAAAAATTCCGGTCTGGATCTGATTGACGTCAAACACTCCAAGCGCATTGAATCCGTTTTACAGTCGCTCTCTTACCGCACCCAGGATGATCTGTTTGTGGCCATTGCCACCAAGCGGATTCCGGCCAGTGTCGTTCTCGAACGACTCAATACCGGCAAGGCAGCGATGGATGACAACGAAGAGATCCTCAAACTATTCTCCAAAAACGAAAACCACACCAAGCCAACCGCCTGCGGTGTCATTGTGCCGGGCATCGATACAATTCAGGTTTCGCTGGCTCCTTGCTGCAGCCCGATTCCGGGCGATGAAATTGTCGGCTTTGTCTCCAAAGGCAAAGGCGTCAAAGTTCACCGCAAAGACTGCCCGAACATCGCCAAAGAAAGCAAGCGTCTGATTCCGGTGTACTGGGGCGATGATCTGGAAGAAAAGAATTACTCCGTTCATCTGCAGATCGATTCGGAAGACCGCAACTATCTGCTTTCGGATCTGGTCACCTGTTTCCAGCAAAACGGCGTAAGCATCAAATCCATCAATTCCACCGTCGACAGCGAATCCTTGATGGCTGTGACCAAAACAGAAGTCGGTGTAAAAGACGCTGCTCAGTTGGATCGCCTGATCGCCAACCTGAAAAAGGTCCGCTCCGTTGTGGAAGTAACCCGCTCAATCCTTTAACAGGATGGATCTTGTAATCTTTTGCCTTTCTGATGGCTTTTTCAAGATCAAATCTCTCTTACTCATTTGAATGCATTCAAAGACAGCTTCTTTACGATGGATTGCCATCACAAAGAAGCTGTCTTTTTTTCAAGGAATCTGATCCTTTACTTGTCGATGGATGAGCTGGAAAGGGAATTATTCATAGAGCCAGAACTGATAAAAATAAGTTTCATATTTTCGAATGCCTTTTTCTGGGGCAATCCGGCAGTGATTGCCTTCTTCATGAATTTCACGCATAATTGAACCATTCAGTTCCCCAATGTTTTTTACATTGTGGAAAATGGATCAAGAAAGGATTCTGTATGAAAAGAACAAAACGTTTTCTGGCCGCCTCGCTGTGTGCTCTGATGTTAGCGGGATGCGGCGGCGTATCCAAAGAAGTGTCATCGACCTGCACTGCTGAAATGCCAAATGCCGGTCTTGTGATGAGTGCTGTCATTAAAGCTCCAAGTGAAGATGCTGAAATTTCTTCCATTGATTTTAAATTCGAAATGCCATTTGCGGCCATTCGGGAAGCCGCAGGCGATGCAGCAGCGGATCTGAGCGATTCCGAAGTAAAATCCATCGTTGAATCGCAGGAAGATGCTTATGTATCGACCATCACTACCATGCTTGGTGTCGATGCTGCCGACATCACAACCGAAGTTACTGATTCTGCATTAAATATGGAAATCTCCATGAAAGACTTCGACAAGATCCGTACTTTATTTGGCGTCGAAGAGGATCAGAAAATGATCTACAAAGACATCGTTTCCGATGCTGAATCCAATGGCTTCACCTGCGAATAAAAATAGCAGACGAAGGCATTGAACCAAAATGGAATTGTGATTGAATCGGACAGAAAATCAGGCAGTTGAACAGAGAAAGGACTTTTGAAAAATTGAGATTCCAGCGAATCCAGTCGGACGCTTTCCAGGTACTGGCAGGCCAAAAGGCCGGCAGGTTCTGATCCTTGGCAGACCTGTAAACCAGACTCGAAAAGCATCATCTCTGATTATTGAACCCTGACTGCATCGGTCAAATTCAATTCCAGCTATCCATGAACAAACCAGAAACATAAAGGACAGATCCTCCGATCGTGAAGGCAAAGGCTAAACGTTTAGAGATGTCTGTCCTTTTTGCCTTTGTCCGTTTCTGACTGTTGAACGTTTAGAGAGATCTCCATTCAAGACGATCAAACACCAAGAAATCAGAGATGAAAAAACCTCCCGCAGAAATTCACTTACGGGAGGATAGAGAGGCTGAAATTAGATGGGATGAACTGCAGATTGATGGTTTCAACGGTCTACAGACCTTGTTTCTAAGGACAGAAATAAATTGTTAATGCTTGAACAAAGTACATTGCATCTATGATAAGTGGAGAGTATTTATACGGAGACCAGACGGCTTTGTAACGCTCAATTATGAGTGAGGCTTACGCCTTGAGCATACGATGATCCATCTGACTGCGAATTTTTTCTACATAGTCTACTGATGTATGCATGATTTTTGCGATAAAGCTGGGATCCTTTCCGCCTTCCGCAAAATAGGTTTGGATGGATTGCCTTTTCTGATGCCTCCCGTCAGGCACTGGTTGTCTTTCGCATGACGAAGGGATCCGGTGAATTCTTTGATCTTTCTACCAGTCCGATTACCCGGGCGTCCTTTGAAATTGGCGGTTATACGCCGGATGAAAATGACCTGAATCAGGCTGAACCCTACTTCATTACGGACGCCTGCATCGGATGCAAGGCCTGCCTTGCGGTCTGCCCGCAAAACTGCATTGAACATGACAGTCTTCCTTATGTCATTGATCAAAAGCATTGTCTGCACTGCGGCAACTGCTATGCAGACTGCCCGGTTCATGCGGTCATCAAACGATAATTAAAACGTCAGGATGAAAAAGAAATGAGCGCCTGCCTGTTTCAGAGAGGTCTGAAACGCGCAGGCGCTTTTTATCGGAAAAATGAGACTTTCGGCTTAATGATTCTGTCCTGGATAAGGGGCAAACAGTTTTTCAAGATCAGCCTGCTCCAGCATTTTCTGATCAGATGGGCAGAAGGAATACTGATTGAGCTGATCGGCTGTGATCCAGGCAAAGGCCGCATGTTCTTTTCTTGTCAGCGAGCCTTGTTGAATGGCCGTTTTGAAAAAGTTCAGATGGAGATCCTTATCTGGCAGTGTCACATCCGCAAAATAAAGAGGCTTACAGATGAGCACGCCCAGTTCTTCCTGGCATTCGCGAATTAAAGACTGCTCAATGTTTTCTCCAGCTTCCTTTTTTCCGCCGGGAAACTCCCATAACAGACCGCATGATTTATGAGCGGGACGCTGACAGATCAAAATCTTTCCGTCTTGTTCAAGAATTGCTGCACTGACTTCTAACATGGTAAATCCTCCAATGCAGCCATCATACTACAAAGGCTGCCAGGTCTACAAAAGAGTCGAAAAGCCGTTCTGTTCAGATTGAAAAGCAGAGCTCCAAACCGATGAGAAGGAAGAAACGGACTGTAAGTTCAGATGGTTTTGAGGATGATCTTTTGAGGACGATCTTTTGAGGACGATCTATGGATAGCGGAAGTCTATCTATATCGGGGCATAGAAGAAATACCGAACCAGAAATTGTCTGGAAAACTGAAGAAAAATTGACAAAGTGATTCTGTAAATCAGGATGAGCTGCTAACCTGGAGCCATGATGAACATTGACTCTTTTCGAAAAGGTCTGGATCGGGCGTTTCTGGAGGCTTCCATTCCGGCCAGCCAGAAGCTGACCCCAGATCTTCTCTATAATGATGCGAAAAATGGCCAGAAGGTTTATCTGGCACTGGAGCAGGAACTGCAGACTTGTAAAAGTTTCAGTTTTTCGATTGCCTTTATTACGCAAAGCGGACTGCAGCTGCTCAAGCCAATCCTGCGAAAACTCGAAGCCAGAGGAATTCCTGGCCGGATTTTGACAACTGATTATCTGTGTTTTACCGAACCGAAAGCACTGGACGATCTTTGTCAGCTCAAAAATATTGAACTGCGGCTCTATCAGTGTGAAAACCTGGATGGCTATCACACCAAAGGCTATTTCTTTGAACACGATGCCTATCTCAGCCTGATCATCGGCTCATCCAATCTGACGGATTCGGCTTTATGTACGAACCAGGAATGGAATGCCAGACTGATTTCCAGGCCGGGCGGGGAAGTGGCCAGATCCTGTATGGAGCAGTTTGACAAGCTGTTTCATTCCATGCAGGCTGTTGACTATCGAAAAGTCAGAGAGATGTACCATACGCAATACGAACTCGTCCATGCCCAGCGCCAAAAAGCCCAGGCTCAACTGGAAAAAAAGATCACCGGGATTATCAAACCCAACCTGATGCAGGTCGAACTGATTGAAAACCTGCTCCGGCTGATTGATCACAACCAGCACCGGGCACTGTTGATTTCGGCAACGGGTACGGGAAAAACGTACGCAGCCGCTTTTGCCATGCAGGCTTTCAAGCCAAAACGCATCCTGTTTCTGGTGCACCGGGAACAGGTTGTCCGTAAAGCCAGAGACTCGTTTGAAACCGTATTGGGAGATGAGCATACCTATGGTATTCTGGCCGGCAGTCAGAAGGATCTGAAGGCTGACTATCTGTTTTCGACTGTCCAGTCGTTTTCCCGTCCGCAGATTTACCAGCAGTTTGATCCCCAGTCCTTTGACTGGATCATTATTGATGAAGTGCACCGGGCGGCAGCCGACAGCTACCAGCGGATTTTTGAGTATTTCAAGCCGAAATTCTGGCTGGGGATGTCGGCTACCCCATCCCGTACGGATGGACAGAATATTTTTGAACTGTTTGATTACAATGTCGCCTGCAAGGTCAGCATCCGTGATGCCCTGGAAGAAGATTTACTTTGTCCATTCCATTACTACGCGATTGATGAGCTGGAAATTGACAATGAAAAAGCTGAAGATCTGTCCAGCTTTAACCAGCTGATTGATCAGGAAAAACTCGAACACATTTTGCGGGAGACTGAATATTATGGCTATTGTGGAACCCGACTCAAAGGACTGATCTTTGTTTCAAACCGTCATGAAGCCAAAGCTTTAAGTCAGATGCTTAACGAGCGTGGGCTGCGCACCCTTGCATTGGATGGACAGGATTCGATCGTCAGACGTGAAGAAGCCATTGAACGGCTGACCAAAGATGAAGGCGATGATCTGCTCGACTATCTGATTACGGTCGATATCTTTAATGAGGGCATCGATATTCCGCAGGTGAATCAGGTCGTTTTGCTTCGCCCGACCCAGTCCGCTGTGATTTTTATCCAGCAGTTAGGGCGGGGTCTTCGTAAAGCCAAGGGCAAAGAGTATGTCGTTGTTCTCGATTTTGTCGGCCTGTATCAGAATGACTATACGTATCGAATTCCACAGGCCCTCAGTGAGGATGTCAGCGGCAAGAAGGATGTTCTGCGCCGGTTTGTGGTCGAAGGCAACAAGACCCTGCCTGGCTGTTCGACAATTCATTTTTCGGAACAGGCCAAATCCCGGATTTTCAAGTCGATCGAAAAGGCCACAATGAATTCGGCGGCTGTTTTGATGGAAGGCTGGCAGGCTTTAGAGCAGCAGTTAGGCCGCACTCCCAAACTCGTTGATTTTGACCGGAATGAGGCGATGGATCCGCTGCTGATTTTCTCAAATTCCAATTATGGCTGTTATGTTGACTTTCTTAAAAAGAAGGCGAAAGTTGCCGATCTGCCGAAATTTACTGATCTTGAACTGGACTTTCTGCGCTTTATTTCCCGCAAGTGGGCTAATGGCAAACGACCGCATGAGTTGTGGATGCTTGAAAGCATGCTGGAAGATCCCAAGAACTGGAAACAGAGCTTTGAAAAAAAGCTGGAGACTGCCGGGTATCCATTATCCGAAAAGACATGGGTCAATCTGAAAAACCAGTTTAAGCAGGAATGGATTCAGGGGCAGGAAAATGAAGTGCTCCGCGATAAAGGCGTGATCTTTTTAGAGGAAGATGACGATGGATCCCTCAGATTTCATGACTCATTTCAAACGGTTTTGAACAGTGAAGCTTTCCAGGAACAGCTCAAAGATCTGATTGATTTTGGTCTGCAGCGCTGGAAGCGGGACTATACCCATTTTGTCGATGACACCTGGCTCAATCTCAACCGGACGTATACGTATGCGGACAGTTTCCGGCTGCTTGATTTTGAAAAGAGCATGGTAGCGCAGAATGTCGGCGGGTATGTGCATGAAAAGATCAATAATGTCTTTCCGGTCTACATCAACTACGATAAAGCTGAAACCATTGCGGATTCGATTGCCTATGAAGACCATTTTGAATCCCCAGACCGGCTGATTGCCTATTCCAAAGCCAGACGGTCGCTGGGATCGGCTGATATTAAAGCCATTGCGGCAAGTGAACAGACAGGGATGAAAATTCCATTGTTTCTGCGCAAGAACACCAATGAGCAGGGCAAGGAATTTTATTATCTGGGCCTGATGAAACCCGATGGACATTTTGAAGAACAGATCATGCCCAAAGCCAATGCCCGCGTCGTTCAGATTGGCTATCGGCTTGAGCATCCGGTTCGTTTTGATCTGTATGATTACTTCACTACGACCTGATTGCGCTGAGCGCATCAGACAGGGAATCTTCTTTGGATTGCTAGAATGAAACAAAGAAGGTAATCACATGAAAACTGCTCAAATGTTAAAAAGTGAAATTCTGCGTGTCGATGGCCGCGGCTATCCGGCCTATCGGGATCTGAAAGGCCAGTGGGACTTTAGATCTTATGTTCTCTCCATTGATCATGTCCAGTCCGACCCCTTTGCTTCTCCTTCGGATGTCTCGATCCATGTCCCAAACCCAGAATTTCCAGAACACCTCTATGAAAATAAAGTCTGCCGCATCGCTTTGCAGGATCAGCTGCTGCGCATGTTCGGCCAGGCTCTGAAATCCAGTGCCCGCGCTGGCGGCTCCAAGCAGACCGGTTCAATTTCCTGTGCTAAAGTTACGCAGGAAATTCTTGAACGTTCAGCCTGTACGATCAATCCGGAAACTGGTTCACTGATCTTACGGATCAATGTTGGTTTTCCTGCTAGAGGCCGTACGATTCTTGGGCGCAAACTGATTGAAATTCTCTTTGATGTGCTGCCAGAACTCGTGAAACACAACCTGATCTACGAAAACATGAGTCCAGAGCAGAAAGAAACCCTGCAGAAAGCCTATGAGCTCTCCATTGATCAGCAGGCGATTCGCAAAGCCCTCAAGGACCAGCATCTTGCTGCCTTTGTGGCCGACGGATCCATTCTTCCAAGAGCCAGCGGGGCCAGTTCACTTCCAATGAAGGATGCCACGCCTTTTGTTTCGACCAAAGAAAACGAAGTCTTCCTTGATCTGCCGTATGCTGGAAAAGTCCGGGGTCTTGGCATTCCGGAAGGCATTACGCTCATTGTCGGAGGCGGATATCATGGCAAGTCCACTCTGTTAAATGCCCTGGAAATGGGTGTGTATGATCACATCGCCAGGGATGGCCGCGAGTTTGTCATTACGCAGGAAGATGCCGCCAAGATTCGTTCGGAAGATGGCCGGTGCGTTCATACCGAAGATATTTCGTCTTTTATTCAGTCGCTGCCAAACGCAAAATCCACGACCGACTTTATCAGTGAAGATGCCTCGGGTTCGACCAGTCAGGCCGCCAATGTCATGGAAGCCCTTGAATCAGGAAGCCGTGTTTTATTAATTGACGAAGATACCTCCGCAACCAACTTTATGATCCGTGATGAGCTGATGAGTGAAGTCGTTGCATCGAGTGAAGAACCAATTATTCCTTACATCGCCCGGATTCGTGAACTCGCTGATCATGGCGTTTCCACGATTCTGGTTGCCGGCAGTTCCGGTGCTTACTTTGATGAAGCGGATCAGATTTTACAGATGAAAAATTATGAACCGCATAACATCACCGCATTTGCCAAAGAAAAAGCCAAAGCATTCCGAAGCGAAAAGGAAAGCGAATATCCGCCAATGAAAACCCCGGCTGCCCGGATTGTAAAGAAAAATCCGGCTTTGCTGGGAGAAAAGGTCAAAGTCAAAACCAATGCGCTCGATACTATCTCCATTGCCCGAGAACCGATTGATATTCGTGCTCTGGAGCAGCTCGTCGATTCTCAGCAGACCGCTGCCATTGGCAAAATGATTCTCTATGCTCAGCGTCATCTGGTCGATGATCAGAAAACAACGGAACAGCTTGCCGATGAACTTGAAGCTTTGGCTCATGAAAAAGGATTGTCCTTCTTTGGTAAAGGGGCCATGGCCATGCCTCGTCGGCAGGAGCTTTTAGGAGCTCTCAACCGCATGCGCTCTCAGCAGTTTATTCAGAAATAGAGCAGATCCGGTAGTAGAGCATATTCGGAAAAAGGGAAGAGCTCTACACAGTCTCTCGGATGAAATTTAAATTCCCCAACTAAAAATGCAGGAACACCATGATGGTCAATCAGGCGTTCCTGCATCTTTTGTTTCAGGGCGGTGAATCAGGGGATGGAAATCCTCAGCTTCCATGATCATACAGATTGAAATGCAGATCAAAGCCGAGGATATACAGTACGTTTTCCTCTTTGAGGGTGATCAGCCGGTCTTTGGAGTTGTTAAAGCGAAAGACCATGACGTTGGTCACTTCAGCCCGTTTTTCGGGATCCATGCCATTGAAAATGGTTGGGGCCATTTCCGCTGCCGGCAATTCTTCATAGCCGCCATTGTAGCGGTTACGGTGTTTGGTAAACGACCAGGGATTTTTGGAGATAGATTCCAGAAATTCGAAGAGCGATTCAAGAATGGCGGCATCGCTCGAAAAACATGTACTTTCTTAGTCTACGATGGTACAAATTGTAACTT
>Belle_p1__coassemble_750_pt1 | contig 27288 bp, 23 predicted proteins | sample Belle_p1__metabat2_high_PE_034 | metagenome-assembled genome bin Belle_p1
CATTATGGACTGTTTTTCCCTTAAAAACCTAATATAACTAACTGTTAAAATCCGTTTCCCTGATTCTTATTGCGTTTTTCTGTTCGGGCCTTTTCAGCCTATTCGACATAATGATTCTTGAAGTAATCACGAATAGAATCCTGCGAGATCACCTCATTCATCGATGTGTTTTGCCATGGATCTTCGCGCTGAATCAAATATTAACTGTTTAATATCATATTGCGAAGTCCCCACGCTGAATAACAGCCGAAAGTTTCATAGACATCATTGAGTAAGTCTTCTGTCTCCTGATCATAACTCTCTGTGAAATCTTCATCATACTGAATCGGGTTTCCTCGATGCTGAGCATATTCCCGATATACTTCTCGTACAGCTGAACCGTGCTGCCAGTGGACAATCTCATCATTAAACAATGGGCGATCATTAAGAGCGAGCGACGCACCCTGAGCATAATACAGAAGTTTTTGGAGCTTCAGATTGGTTAAAAATTCTTCATCCTCTTCACTTGTCAGCATCCGCACATGATTTAAAAACCATTTGGCAACTGAGCTTGCAGAGTACATTGCTTTGGCAGTCATATAAACAGCCTCCTTTAACAAATAGAGCATAAAAACTATTTGTAACCGGGTCAATTTCATTCCGTTAGATGCAGCCGACAAGAGTTTTTTGCGAAAAAAATCCTGCTGGATGCAGGAAAATGAAACTAAATTTGAATCGATCCCCAGTAAAATCAGGCGTTCAATCCTTGCGGATAGCGGGTGCGCAGCGAATCAGTAATCGCCTGCCAGCTTTTTTCCGACTGTTCCGGGGTCTTCTTGGCCCATTTGCCAAAGTATGGAATGAAACCCAGATGGCTGGCCTGAGCGATCAGATCAAGGTCCGCTTCACTCAGCCGGATATACAGTGGATACTTGCCAGGAATCTGGTCATAAGCAATAGCCAGGCGGCTGACGACTGCTTCAAACAGCTCCTGTTTCGTTCTGGGATCACATCCGTGCACATCAAAGAGAATTGTAGGTCGATCCATTCCAAAATCATCTTCATCTTTCCAGGAAGCATAGGCAGCAGGCTGCTGGTCGACCAGCACGGAAAGCCCAGCTGGATCCTGATCAACTTCCCAGTTGCCTGGCAGACAACTGGCTTTAAAAAAAGTCCGTCTTGGAAGGATCATCAGAATTTCATTGTCTAAATTTCGGTCTTCCATAATTGTCTATACCTTTCTGTTAAATGCATATAAAACATACCATATTCAGGGTTCGTCCCTGCCTGTAGTCTGCCATTTCTCGCAATGTTGTCAAAATTGTGTCTGAAACATTCGTGAAAACAGAGCGAAAACGCTTATTCCTTTTCGGTTTTCAGACTCAATCTCATATCTTTGGGCTGACGGCCGCCCTCAACCTTTCAGATCTAAGAACTCAATGCGTTGCTGTCTCATCGACAGCTTCGAGCACCAATAGCCGACACTTTTTGTATTGTGGGCAGAAACCATAAAAAAACCGGTCGATGAGTTCCTGGCCGATTTTTTAAGGAAAGTAAGGGACTACGAAACATTATAATATTGAAGTCCGGTTCACCGCTAAGATGACCAGAAAATATTGAAAGGAAAGTACGAAATGTCCGAAACTTTATTAGAGGCAAATGTAAAACACCATTATTTAGAAAATGATTTCAACTGCGCCGAAACCATGATCCAGGCCTGCAACGATACCTTCCATCTTGATCTGCCAGAGTCGGCCTACAAGATGTTATCCGGTTTTGGAAATGGACTATATACCGGCAATCTTTGCGGAACGTTAGTTGGCTGTACGTGCGCATTGTCCTGTATGCTGGTGGAAACCAGAGCGCATACAACCGAGCATCTTCCCTATGCCCAGCGCCTTCTTGTGCGAAATTTTCGAAATCTTTTAGGCAATACCCAATGTGCCAAACTTAAAGCCGTTCATCATTCCAAAGAAAAACGCTGCCTTACAACATGCCTTCTTGCCGCAAAAGCTATGAATCAAACCCTCGATCAGCTGCAGGAAGAAGGTCTGCTCAAACTGGAATACGAATTTGCAAACCAGGATGCCTGATGGGAAGCAATTGATCTCGAATAATTGAACCCAAACCAATTGGGCACGAATAAGTTGGTCGTAAACAATTGAACATAAACAAAAGGACAGCGGGATTGGTTCGCTGTCCTTGTTCATTTTTGAAGTTTGTATGGATTTTCAGAGTAAATCGTCCCTGATCAAAGCCTAACGGCGGCGTCCCCAGCGGCGGCGAGGTTTTCTTTCTTCTTCCTCGTCATCGTAGTCGTCGTCTTCATCGTCATCGTAGTCGTCGTCTTCATCGTCATCCTGATCGTCTTCGGATTCATCCTCTTCAGATTCATCGTCCTGGTCGTAGGTTGATGGCTGTTCAGAATCATCCTGATCTTCTTTGGCTTCATCTTCTTCATCCAGCTTTGCCCAGTCGGTATCGAGCTGTTCATCACTTTCACCAGCATGGCGTAAAGCAAGGTAGTTCGGATCGTTTTGGGCCAGACGAATCCGGGCGGATAAAAGCGAGGCCTGTTTACGTGCCTTGCTTAACATACGGGCGTAAACGAGGAAGATCCATAAAGCAATGAGGAACAGTACCGCACTGGCGGCCATAACCGCAATATAGCCTTTGAAGTAGTACTGTAAGAAAACCGCAATGGCCGAGCAGACCATAACGATAAACAACAGGAACATTGTCGAACGACAGGAAGAAGAAAGTTTCGAGAAGTAACGATATTTCTCTTCTTCGTTCTCAATGTCTTTTGGCAGCTGGCCTGGCTTTTTCTCATTGCGCATGATGTACCAGCCTGCATCGCGTTTATGACGGCTTGGCACCTGTTCAATGCGTTTCCAGCCCTGTTTTTCAAGAGCGTTCCAATAACTGTCGTCTGGTTCCTTGGCGAAGTAAAGCACTTTGTAGTAATAGTTGCGTGGCTCAGACTTATTGAAGTAGTACTTGTTTCCGTCGCTGCGTACAAAGTGGAAGCCCTGAGCGGATTCATGGGTCAGGTAGTCTTCAATCTTACGATAGTCCGTGGTTGAAAAGCGCTTTTTGTCTTCGTACTCATCATAGTGATAGTCATCGACCAGACTGGCACCTGGATCATAGACGGCATCGTCCTGCGTATCTTCTTCCTGGGTCTTCTTTTTCCGGCGGGATTCTTTTCGAGTTTCTTTTTTCGTTTCTTTTTCTGGTTCCGGTTCAACCATTTCTTCTACCGTTACGGTTTCCGAAACAATTTCCTGCACCGGTTCTTCATCTTCCGGGGTCTGGGCCTGTTTTAACAGCTCAGACTGGCTTTTGCGGGTAATGACCACAGAAGGTTCAGTCGGAGTGGTTGGTGCCCCTTCTTCTGCCTGGGCAAACAGCGGTGTTTCAATGACAGGTTCATCAAAAAGATCGAGGTTTTCGAGGGCTTTCTGGTTTTCCTGATAGCGGCTGTTGTGCAGGATTTCTGAGAAAGTCTTTGGCTTGCGGGCCTGGCTTTCTTCTCTTGTCTGCATAAAGGCCGGAACGGTCTGTGAAGAAGTCTTTGTTTCTGCCTGAGACTGTTCTTTGTTTTCGTCAGCCGAAACTGCATCCGTTGCATTGGGCTGAATCTTTTCTTCAGGTTCAGCTGCCGGAGTGGTTTCTTTAAAGGCACTGGCAGCAGGTGTTGCTTCTTCCTGTTCCTGACGGCGCTCTGCTTTGGAAGCAAAGAAACTCTGTTCATTGAATGTGGCAGAGGTATCTTTGTGAACTTTATTGCGCCGGCTTCGTTTTCCGAATGGATTTGCGGGGGATTTCTTCGCGTTCGAGACCGTTCTGGCTTCCTGAATTACGGACTGCACATCAAAGGAATCGAATTCAGGCTCCTTAATTTCCAGTGAGGAAATTCTCGAATCACTGAGAAGATCCTGAAAGATCGTATCGTCCATAGGGGTTCCGTAAGGTTTTTTCTGATCGTCAGCCATAGTATTCTCCTTATGTATCGAATCTGATTCGCCCCTTATTGTAGATACTTATCGACTAGAGGTCAAATTCAGCTGTAAATGAGCCATTCCGAAAGACTGGGATCAGTTTTCCCTCTTTCGTATAGCCATCAATGTTCAGATCATCAGCACCGACCATGAAATCCACATGGATTTCAGACTGGTTGAATTTGTGCTGTTTGAGATCTTCTTTGGACATTGTCTGTGCGCCGGGCAGGCATTCTGCATAGGACTGACCTAACGCAAAATGACAGGCGGCGTTTTCATCATACAACGTATTGTAGTAGATTCGGTTGCCCTGCCGAATTGGAGAGCTCTTATCAACGAGGGCAATTTCACCTAAGCGGTCTGCCCCATCGCCGCCCTGAAGGAGAGCATCAAGAACTTCTTTTCCTTTATCGGCATGATAGTCAACTACTTTACCATCCTTGAAGGTAAATCCAAACCCCTCAACGAGTTTTCCGTTTTCGTTCAAAGGGAAAACCGCTTCCAGCGTGCCGTTGACGCCATCGAGAGCGGGAGCTGAGAATAATTCTTCAGTTGGAATATTGCAGAAGTTTTCACGGCCATCCGCAAGCTTGCTTGCGCCGCCGACAAAGATTGCGCCTTCTGGCATATCAACCCATAAGTCGGTTCCATTCGATGAGGTGTAGTGGAATTTGACGATGCCGGCCTGGTTAAGTTTGTCCATCTGGGCGTTTAATTTGGCCCCATGCTGGAGCCAGTTTTCGATTGGATCGTTTTCGTCAATCCGGCTGATTCTGAAAATGTCATTCCATAACACATTCACGGCTTCTTCTTCACTCAGATCTGGATAGACTTTTTTTGCCCAGCCGGCACTTGGTGCAGCAACCACACACCAGGCCAGGCTGCCATTATCGATTCCGCCCCGATACGTCGGCGTGGCCGAATTCATCGCCATGCGTGCGCTAACCATTTTGAGCGGGTCAGCATCTTTAAAGGCTTCTGGATCATCGCCATCGATCAATAAGAACGCGGCATTGTTTTTAGCGGCATTTTCATAGAAATCCACTTTCCAGCTTGGGGCAGTTTTAAATGCCTCCAGGTCTTTATTGGCATATTCCAGGGCGCTGATCTCACTGTCACGCCAGTCCATCAGTACTTCACTGGCACCTGCTTTCCAGGCTGCCTGGGCGCATTTGCGGGCAAATTTCACCAGTTCGGGGTCGGTCGAGCTTCGAATCACAATGGGCTGGCCTTTCTCTAAGTTCACTCCAAGCTCAATGGTGAGCCGGGCAAATTTGTCTAAGTAACTTTCGTTCATCTGTAGTCCTCCATTTCTGATCCGCATTCTTTCTTCCCGACCTGTTCCCTTCTTTCGAAAACAGACAGAAGAAAAAACCTGAGGGATCCCTTCAGGTTTTCGTCAGGCCTGAAACGGTTCGCTTTTCAGCCCTGTTTCTTAAATTGCTTTTTGCTTTTATTGGTTTTGTTGATTTATGGTTTTGAAGCCTCTTTTGGATGATCCTTGCGATAACGTTCAACAAATGGTGCCACACTACCCGGTTCGCATTTTGAGCAGCTGGTCTGACAACTGGCACAATTGCCCGAGCAGCGGTTTTTTCGGCCGGAACGTATGGCCAGAATCACGAGAATGACCACAATGAGGATCACTGCCCAATCAATCAGATTCATACACTTTCCTCCATTTTCAATGTCTGCCAGAAACTGGAAGAATGAACGTTGCTTTCGGGTTATTCTTCCCCTCTGGCACTTTTTTCGTGACTGAACAGCGGCGAGCAATACTGACCATCAAAGCAGGCAGTACATAAGCCAACTTCACCGGCAGCTTTTTTCAGGTCTTCACAGCTCATGAATTTCAACGAGTCAGCCTGAATATACTCACGGATTTCTTCGACGGTCTTGTTGGCGCCGATCAGTTCTTTTTTGGTACTTGTATCCACCCCATAAAAACAAGGTGAAGTAATAATCGGTGAAGCAATGCGGACATGTACTTCTCTGGCGCCGGCTTCTTTTAATAAAGAAACGATGCGTCTGGACGTCGTTCCGCGAACAATCGAATCGTCAATCATCACAATCGACTTGCCCTCAACTACATCCCGGACTGGTGTCAGCTTCATCCGCACACCGCGGTCGCGCAGCGATTGCGTTGGCTGGATGAATGTACGGGTAACAAAGCGGTTTTTGACCAGACCGCTTTCCATGACCATGCCGCTTTCTTCGGCATAGCCAATGGCAGCCGAAAGCGAAGAGTCAGGAACCCCGATGACCAGATCGGCATCGAGATCTTCATCCATTCTTGCTAACATCTTACCGGTTTCCTTACGGAAAGCGTGGACGTTGATCGATTCGATTTCGGAATCCGGACGGGCGAAATAGATATACTCCATTGCACACATATGGGAAGTTGGATGGTCAACATAACAATGGTGACGGACCAGACCACGGCTGAAGCTTACGGCTTCACCAGGTTTGACATCGACGTGATCATAAATGCCCTGCACCTCAAAGGCACAGGTTTCAGAAGAGATAATGTATCCTTCGCCATTGCGGGCGTAACTTAACGGACGCAGTCCATATTTGTCCCGCACCGCAATGATGACATCATCCTGTAAAACCAGAAAGGAGAAAGCTCCTTCAAGCTGGCGGGCCGTTTTTTCAACCCGTTCGAGCAGACTGCCCCGCTCTTTCATGATCATGTGCAGGATAATCTCAGAATCACTGGTTCCCTGGAAAATACAACCCTTCTGTTCGAGTTCAACGCGCAGTTCCATGTCATTGACAATCTGCCCATTGTGAACAATGGCGATCGATCCGGAATGACCATGAGCCACGATTGGCTGAATGTTTTCGGCCTCCTGGCCGCCGGCTGTCGAATAACGGACATGACCGATTGCCGTGCGGCCTTTCATCTGTTCAAGATCCGGGCGGTTAAATACATCGATGGTCAGGCCTTTGCCCTTTCGGGTGTCAATACGACCATCCTCATACACCGCAATACCACTTGCTTCCTGTCCGCGGTGCTGGAGGGAATGCAGTCCATAATAAACAGAAAACGCGGCTTCGTCGACGTGATAGGCTCCAAAGACCCCGCACTCTTCATGAAGTTCATCAAACATAAGCTTCTGGCTCCTCTTCTCTTTCATCTTCTTAAGATTGACGTCTGGATTTTTCTGAATCCAATTCATCTTACCAAACTGAGAAAAGCAAGAGTCCAAATGGCTTGAAATCCGGCTGGAAAGTACAGGTTTGCCCAAAAGTTCGAATGGTTTTTATCAAATGAAGAGCTATCATTTTCCCCGATTTCGCACTTGTTTTTTAAGCGCTTACCGCCCAAATCTAAAATCTTATCCGATATGGATTTCCTGATTTTTCAGGAGCGAAAGCCCGAGTTGTGTTTAAAGTAAAGCCAGGCCGCCGCCGCAATGAGCGCTGAGAGAAGCAACGGAAACCAGGCCACAGGAAACGGCAGTCCGGTGACGTTCATGCCATAAAAGCCATAGACCATGTTTGGAATGGACATGACCAGGGTGATGACGGTCAGCCTTTTCATGATGATGTTCATGTTGTTATTGATGACATTGGAAAAACTGTCTGTCATTTTTGTCGAAAGATCCGAGTAGATATTACACATCTCAATCGCCTGCCGGATCTCAATCATGACATCCTCCAGCAATTCCCGATCTTCTTCATACATCGGAATCTGGCGGGAGCGCAGAATTTTTTCCAGCGTAATCTGTTCGGCTTTTAAGGAAGTCGAAAAGTATACGAGCGACTTGGAAAGAACCAGGGTATCAATCAGTTCTTTATTGCGCATCTTTTCATACAGCTTCTTCTCCGTTGCTTCCGACATCCGCTCAATCTGCCGAAGATCGGCCAGATATTCCTGAGAGATCAACAGCAGGATGTTGAGCAGAAACTGCGTCCGATAGCGGGTATCAAGATTTTTGACTTTGCCATGCTCCATCCGTTCAACGGTGCTGTTTTCACGCGTGCAGATGGTAAACAGATAGTCCTTGGTAAAAATGATGCCGATTGGCAGGGTGATATACGTATCGATCTCCCAATCTGAAGAGTCATCTTCTTCTGGATAGTCCACAATGGCCAGCGTCTGATGGGCTTCATCATCTTTGTCGATGTATGAACTTTCCTGCTCATCCAGTGAGGCCTTGATAAACTCCGGCACCAGTTCAAACTCATACAGCAGCCGCTCCACTTCTGCCTGACTTGGAGAGACGACGCTGATCCAGCAGCCTTTCATTGGCTTGGCCAGTGGCTGCAGCTGGCCGTCACTGTCCGTAATGAAATAAGAAATCATACTGACCCTCCCTGTTTCACTGATCATATTCTTTGATTCTTTAATTCTTTGATTCTTTGCTGCCCGATCGTCATTGACTGACCGAAATTTCTACGGATCGGACAGGATATCTCTATTCATTGTATCCAGCCAGACCACTTTTGATCGTCAGGACTCCCAAAGAAAGATTGCCAGGCCGGTATGCATTTGCGCAGTCAGGAAGAATCTGGCTGATTCTTACAAAAGCACCTGAACTTTTACCAGTCTGATCGTGATTTCCCGACTCTTAGAATCAAAGGCCCTCTCTGGCATTCAGCAAGCTGCTGAATGCCTTTTGATCTGCTGAATCTGTCTGTGCCAGTTCTCTTTCATATGAGAAAAGTCAGCAGTATCTTTATCTCTCTTACAGAAACCGCAACTCGAAAAGACCAGCCGATCGAACCTCCCAATGCTCTGACAAACACAAAAAAGCCATACCTTTCAAACTGGGAGGGCTGATCAAAGATCAGCATCCACCAGGGAAAAGTATGGCTGAATTTGTTTTGTTATCCCAAAAGCTTCCAGAAACGGAAACTGAGAATAGTTAAAAGCTGGAGATCGTTAGAAACTTAAATCATTTAAAACGGGGGCCGTTAGAAAACAGGGTTTGTGGATCGTTTTCCGTTCAAAGCGGATTTTATTTTGGCTTAGAACAGTCCAGTGATCTTGCCGTTTTCGTCAATATCCATATCCAGAGCGGATGGATGTTTTGGCAGACCTGGCATGGTCAGAACTTTACCGGTCAGAGCAACGATAAAGCCGGCACCTAAGGAAGGACGCAGTTCACGAACGGTGATGGTGAAGTCTTTTGGAGCACCCATAACTTTTGGATCATCACTTAAAGACATCTGGGTTTTAGCCATGCAGATTGGCATTTTATCCCAGCCAGCCTTTTTGAACTGTTCAACCTGTTCTTTGGCTTCATCGGTCAGAACAACGTCTTTAGCGCCATAGACTTTCTGAGCAATGGCTGTGATTTTGTCTTCGATCGAAGCGTCTGCGTCGTAGAGTGGAGCGTAGTTGTTTTCTTCATCGCAAAGAGCAACCACTTTTTCAGCCAGATCGAGAGCACCTTTGCCGCCTTTTGCCCAAACCTGAGAAAGGGACAGTGGGTGACCGTTGGCTTTGCACCAGTCTTCAAGGGCTTTGATTTCGTTTTCCGTATCGCTGTCGAACTGGTTGATCGCAACGATGTATGGCAGACCGAACTGTTTAACCGTGTCAATGTGTTTTGCCAGGTTGGCACAGCCTTCTAACATGGCATTGACGTTTTCTTCTTTCAGATCTTCGAAAGCTACGCCGCCATGCTGTTTGAGGGCACGGATGGTGGCAACGATGACAACTGCATTTGGATGCAGGTCAGCCATGCGGCACTTGATATCGAGGAACTTTTCAGCACCCAGATCAGCACCGAATCCGGCTTCGGTTACAACATAATCAGCCAGTTTCAGAGCGGTTTTTGTGGCGATGACAGAGTTGCAGCCATGAGCGATATTGGCGAATGGTCCGCCATGGATCAGAACAGGGTTGTGTTCAAGAGTCTGAACAAGGTTTGGTTTGATGGCATCTTTCATGACCATAGCCATAGCGCCTTCGCATTTCAGATCGCGGACATAAACAGGCTCATCGCCCATGTTGTAGCCGATTAACATATCACCAAAGCGTTTTTTCAGATCCATCAGATCGTCAGCAAGGCATAAAGCTGCCATGATTTCGGAAGCAACGGTGATGTTGAAGCCATCAGTGCGCTCGATACCATTAACTTTGGCACCGCATCCGATTTCTACCTGACGCAGAGTGCGGTCGTTCATATCCAGGCAGCGTTTGAAGCTGATTTTTTCAGGATTGAGGTTGAGTTCATTGCCCTGGTAAAGATGGTTGTCAATCATGGCACTCAGCAGGTTGTTGGCTGTTGTGATCGCATGCATGTCACCAGTGAAGTGCAGGTTGATATCTTCCATAGGAACAACCTGAGCGTATCCACCGCCGGCAGCACCGCCTTTCAGACCAAATACTGGGCCTAAAGAAGGTTCGCGCAGAGCCATCATCGCATTTTTACCTAACAGGTTGAGCGCATCGCCAAGACCTACAGTTGTCGTGGATTTGCCTTCACCAGCTTTGGTTGGGTTGATGGCAGTAACCAGAATCAGTTTGCCATCTTTACGGTCTTCAAGATCAAGAACATTGAGGTCTACTTTGGCTTTGTTGCGGCCATAGGGTTCAATGGCAGCCGGGTCAATGCCTGCTTTTTTTGCAATTTCATCAATCGGCTCCAGGACACACTCCTGAGCAATCTCTAAATCAGTTTTCGCCATCTACAAGATCCTTTCTTCCAATATCAGTACGGTAGAACAGCTTGTCGCAGTTCACCTTTTTTACTTCTTCATATGTTTTAGCCATCGCATCTTCCAGCTTGTCAGCCAGAGTTACGACCATCAGCACGCGGCCGCCGTTGGTTAACAGCTTGCCATCATCTGTTTTGGTTCCCATGTGGTAAACCAGACCATCAACAGTATCTACACCATCAATGACAGCACCTTTGGTCGAACCAGCCGGATAGCCTTCACTGGCCAGAACGACACCATGGCTGGTTTTGTCTGTCCAGGTCAGTTCCGGTTCTTTGCCATCCATGACATCCAGAATGGCTTTGACAAAATCGCTTTCCAGACGGCACAGAATGACTTCAGCTTCCGGGTCGCCAAAGCGGGCGTTGAATTCGATGACCTGTGGTCCTTTGTCAGTGACCATCAGACCGCCATACAGGAAACCAGTAAATGGGCAGCCTTCTTCAACAAGGGCTTTGGCCATTGGTTTCATGATGGTTTCCATGGTTTCTTCAACCAGTTCCGGGGTGATTTTCTTCACTGGAGAATAACTTCCCATACCACCGGTATTTGGACCGGTATCGCCATCACCGACGCGTTTGTGGTCCTGGGCGCATTCTAATGGATAAACGTTTTCGCCGTTCACTAAGGCAATTAACGAGAATTCAAAGCCTTCCAGGTAGTCTTCAATGACCACGCTGTTGCCAGGAATTTCAAAGGCAATTTTTAAAGCGTCCAGAGCATCGTCTTCATTCATGGCTACGGTTACACCCTTACCGGCTTTCAGGCCGTTTTCCTTGATGACAATCGGAGCGCCATGTTCTTTGACATAGGCTGCGGCTGCATCATAGTCGGTAAACGTCTGGTAGCCAGCGGTTGGAATGTTGTGTTTTTTCATCAGCCCTTTGGCAAAGTCTTTAGAAGCTTCAACCTGCGTGGCTGCTTTGGTTGGGCCAAAGATTTTCAGCCCACGGTCCATAAATTCATCCACGATGCCATCAGCCAGGGCATTTTCCGGACCGACGATCGTGAAATCGATGCCGTTTTCGGCCGCAAAGTCGGCCAGTTCAGAGATTTTGCTGTCATCAATTGGCACCAGGGTGGCAATTTCTGCCATGCCCGGGTTGCCTGGTGCTGCAAAAAGTTCAGTGCATAAAGGGGACTTGGAAGCAGCCAGCGCTAAGGCATGCTCTCTTCCTCCCTTTCCAATTACAAGAATTTTCATAGGATGCACCTGATTAGTGTTTGAAGTGACGGACGCCGGTGAAGACCATGGCAATTCCGTTCTTGTTGCATTCATCAATGCTCAGTTGGTCTTTAATGGATCCACCTGGCTGAATAATGGCAGTTACGCCAGCTTTTGCGGCTTCTTCAACAGTGTCTGGCATTGGGAAGAAGGCATCAGAAGCCATAACGGAACCTTTGGCTTTTTCGCCAGCCTGTTCAATGGCAATCTTAGCTGCACCGACACGGTTCATCTGGCCGGCACCAACACCGATGGTCTGGTTGTCTTTGACCAGTACGATCGCATTGGATTTTACGTGTTTAACGATATTCCAGCCAAAGAGCAGCTGTTCGAGTTCTTCATCAGTTGGTTTGCGGTCAGTTGGGCAGGTGAGATCTTCCACTTTGACATGGTGAGTATCCATATCCTGAACGAGCAGACCATCGTTGACGTTGGTGTATTTGAGGGTGTTGTTTGGTTCTAAGGTTGTATCCAGTTCGAGCAGACGGATGTTTTTCTTGCGAGTCAGAATTTCCAGAGCTGCATCGGAGAATTTTGGCGCAATGATGATCTCCAGGAAGATCTTGCTTAATTTTTCAGCCAGTTCTTCATCGACTTCATCGTTAAGGGCAACGATACCGCCGAAAATGGAAACAGGGTCAGAATCGTAAGCTTTATCCCAGGCTTCATTGATGGTTTCACCAATACCGACACCACATGGGTTCATGTGTTTCAGACCAACGGCAGCTTTATGGCCCTGGCAGTCTTTGAGAACTTCGATAGCGGCGTTGCCATCCTGAATGTTGTTGTAGGACAGTTCTTTACCATGCAGCTGTTTGGCGTTGGCAAGAGAATACTGAGGATTCATGCCTTTATAGAAAGCAGCATGCTGGTGTGGGTTTTCGCCATAACGCAGATCCTGTACTTTGTCGAACGTAATGGTCATGCTTTCTGGGAACTGTTCGCCAGTTTTCTTAGTCAGGTAGTCAGCAATCATGGTGTCATAACGGGCTGTGTGACGGAAAACTTTAGCGGCAAGACGTTCACGGGTTTCGAGTGTTGTTTCGCCTAAAGTATTGATTTCTTCGAGAACTTTATCGTAGTCAGCAGGATCGCAGATGACAGGAATATAGCGGTAGTTCTTGGATCCGGAGCGCAGCATGCTTGGTCCACCGATATCGATGTTTTCGATAATTTCTTCGTGGGTAACACCTGGTTTCTGAACGGTTTCTTTAAATGGATACAGGTTGACGCAAACCAGATCAATGTTCTGGATGCCCAGTTCTTCAATCTGTCTGACATGGTCAGGGTTGTCTCTGACACAAAGCAGAGCGCCATGTACGTTTGGATGTAAGGTTTTTACACGGCCATCCATGATTTCTGGAAAGCCTGTTACATCGGAAATTGAAATCGTAGAAATACCTGCATTTTCCAGTGCCTTGCGGGTACCGCCGGTGGAAATAATTTCGTATCCGGCTTTCTGAAGTCCAGCCGCAAAATCGGTCAGGCCTGTTTTGTCGGAAACGCTGATCAGTGCTCTTTTCATAGTCTCTCCTCTTCTGATTTCTTGATTGTCCTGGATCCCTGCAGAAATGGTCCATCTGTGTTCCATATTTATATGGGAATTTATAGAGGATCAAATCCATCTGTATGGAGTCAAAACCATGTACAGAGGATTAAAACCGCATGGGTAAGTTCCATGACAATTCCATCTTGTCTATAAGGAAATCTGCTTCGACAAATCCGCCAGATCTCTCGAAGCAGAGTTGGTCTGAATCGTTGGAATGCAAGATAGATTCAATCCATCTGCATGTTGACTGTGTTGAAATTTCATTGGTTAGAAATTTCGTCCGTTTAAAACTTGTTGGTTTGTAAATTTCTTTACGCTTACCCCTTTTGGGGCTGGTATGCGTCTGAAATTGCCTGCAGCAGGTTAATCGTTAGATTTCAGGGCTGCAATGTCTTTGGCTGCCTGGTTAATGCCGCGATAGAACAGGTCGTATTCCTTGGCATGAACCGCTGTCTCGAGCTGGTCGAGACTCCATGTGGGATCAATAACCACTGGCTCCTGAATAATGATCGGTCCGCTGTCGATGTTTTCATCAATGTAGTGAACCGTCACACCCGTCTGAGGCACTTTGGCCTCATACGCATCGAGAATGGCATGGGCGCCTGGAAAGTTAGGCAGCAGGGCCGGGTGCAGATTGACGATCCGGTTTGGATAGGCTTCTAATAAAGTCTTGCCAACGATGCGCATATAGCCAGAAAGGATGACCATTTCCACATCCAGCTCATCCAGCCATTCGAGAATGGCTTTTTCATATTCCGCCTTATTGGCATAGGCTTTCGGATTGAACCAGCGCTCCGGCAGTCCATAGTTGGCTGCCTTCTGACGAACTGGTGCATGTTCTTTATCGCAGACAACGCCGACCAGATCGACATCCAGTTTTCCCTGTCTGCTGACATTAACCAGCGCGTCAAAATTGGTTCCGCTTCCGGAAGCAAAAACGATCGCGTTCATCGATGCAGTTCTACCTTTCCAGAATCGGTGACTTCACCAATCACATAGCTGTCCTGGCCGACTTCTTTGAGCAGATCCTGAACGAGAGCGGCCTGAGAGGGGTCAACCGCAATGACAAAACCGATCCCCATGTTGAAGACGTTGTACATTTCCTGTTCGGTAATGTTGGAACGTTTCTGGATGAAGTCAAAGATTGCTGGTCTTGGGAAGCTGTCGAGGTTGATCGATACACCCTGACCTTCATGCAGCATCCGTGGAATATTTTCGAAGAAACCACCGCCGGTAATGTGGGCCATACCGTGCAGGTCGGCTTTACCAAAGAGGTGTTTTACAGGTTTGACGTAAATGCGGGTTGGTTCCAGCAAAACATCGCCCAGTCGCTTGCCGCCCAGTTCTTCAAATTCAGCATGGGCATCCAGGTGGTTGTCTTTAAACAGAACCTTGCGCACCAGTGAGAAGCCGTTGGAATGAACACCGGAAGATGGCAGGCCGATCAGCACGTCGCCCGCTTTGACTTTTTCATTAGTCAGCAGTTTGTCGCGATCAACACCGCCCACACAGAAGCCAGCCAGATCATAATGATGAACATCATACATATCCGGCATTTCAGCGGTTTCACCGCCGATCAGAGCACATTCGGACTGAACGCAGCCATCGGCTACACCTTTAACGATCTGTTCGATCACTTCCGGATGGTTTTTGCCGACTGCGATGTAATCCAGGAAAAACAGCGGGGCTGCTCCCTGAACGAGAACATCGTTGACACACATCGCCACGGCATCGATGCCGATGGTGTCATGTTTGTCCATTTCAAAAGCGAGCATCAGTTTGGTGCCGACGCCGTCGGTTCCGGAAACCAGAACCGGATCGTGCAGGCCGGCTTCTTTTAAGTCAAACATGCCGCCAAATGCGCCGATCGAATCGATCGCGCCAGGAACTTTGGTGCGGGCCACATGCGATTTGATGCGGCGGACACTGTCATAGCCAGCTTCTAAATCGACGCCAGCTGCTTTATATTGATCTGCCATTTCAGTTTTCCTTTCCAGGGTCATAGTCGTAAAGTTTGCCAAAATACCGACCGCTCATGCAGGCGGTACAGATCGAATCCCCTAAAACTTCTTCAAAATCTTCAAGTTTCAAAAAGCGAAGTGAATCTGCATGGAACAGCTCTTTCATCTCATCGAGATCGTAATTTGCCGCCATCAGCTTGCTTTGTTCAATGTATTCCGTGCCATAGAAACACGAATGATCAATCTCTGGAGCCGCAATGCGCAGATGGACTTCTTTCGCTCCGGCTTCTTTTAACAGCCGGCAAAGGTAGGAAGCCGTATTGCCTTTCTGAACCGAGTCATCGACCAGGAAGACCGATTTGCCTTTGACAATCGAGCTGATCGCATTCAGGCGGGTTTTGATTTCTTCTTCCTTCTGTTCCTTGATCGGTTTGACGAATGTCGAGCCGACATACCGGTTTTTGATCAGACCGATTTCATATGGAATTTTCAGCTCTCTGGCAAAAGCGGCAGCTGCCGAGATGGCCGTATCGGGCACACCGATGACAATATCGGCTTTTTCGCTTTCCCCTTTGGCTAAAGCCGCGCCAAGTTTCTGACGGATTTTATGCACCGACTGATCTTTGAACAGCGAATCTTCTCTGGAGTAGTAAACCGCCTCCATCGCGCATGGATATTTCGCTCCGACATCCATCTGTCGAGTCGTAAAGCCATGTCGGCCCAGGAAAATCATCTGTCCTGGCTCGATGGCAATGGGCTTGCCGACATCAAACATGCCAAATGCTGAAGTTTCCGATGCAAACAGGTAACCATCCTGATAGGGCACGAAATACAGCTGACTGATCGCCAGTCTGCTGACCACCGCGTACATCGTGTGGCGGGTCATCAGGATAAAGGCGTAAGGGCCTTTGAGAATCTGGGTTGCAGTTTCGATTTTGTCGACCAGCTTGCCCGGGGCCATCTGAATCAGATGGGTGATAACTTCCGCATCGGAAGTGCCCTGGAAGATCAGGCCGTCAGCTTCCATATGTTTACGAAGACTTGGGGCATTTGAAATCATGCCGGCGGTTGCGATCGCAAAGGAGCCCTGGTGAGCTCTGACCATCATCGGCTGCAGGTTTGCGGTTCCCATATCGCTTTCGGTGGCCATTCGGACCTGACCTAACGCGTACTGACCATCCAGTTCAGCCAGTTTTTCAGGATTGAAGCTTTCCGCAAGCATGCCAAAGCTCTTATAGACTTTGACGGTCTGTCCATCGCCGCTGGCAATGCCGGCGCTGTCGGAGCCTCGATGCTGCAGGCCATGCAGCAGATAGTAAACAACACTCGAGGCATCCGAAACATTCCACGCCGCGGCTAAACCGGCTGAATTCTGATGGGACTTCAATTTTCTTCTCCTTCATGGGTGAAGAAGTGAACACCGGAAGCGAAGATATTCTGATCGCGGTCACCGGCAATGTTCTGGAACAGGCCGTCTTCATATCGTTCGGAGTGACCCATTTTGCCAAAGATCATGCCATCGGCGCTCAGAATGCCTTCAATGGCCAGGTTGGATCCGTTGAGGTTGTCTTCGCCATCCATGGTTGGATTGCCGTTTTCGCCGACATACTGGGTTGCAATCTGACCGTTTTCAGCCAGAGATTTGAGCAGTTCTGGATCCGCCATGAATTTTCCTTCGCCATGGGAAATTGCAACGGAATGGATCTGGCCCGGTTCGAATTCCTGAAGCCATGGAGACTTGTTGGAAGTGATACGGGTTCTGGCCACATGGGAGACGTGACGGTTGATGTCGTTATGGAACAGGGTTGCCAGTTCACTTCCCTCTTTATCCAGATCACCAAATGGCAGCAGACCGGATTTAACCAGAGCCTGGAATCCATTACAGATCCCCAGAATCAGACCTTCATTGGCGCGCATCGTATTGAGAGCGGCTTTAATTTTCGGGTTGCGCAGAACGGAAACGATAAATTTACCGGATCCATCTGGTTCGTCAGCCAGCGAGAAACCGCCGACAACCATGAAAATCTGAGCTTTTTCAATTTCAGAAGCCAGCTTGTCAATCGATTCAGTGATGTGGTCAACATCGAGGTTGTTGAAGACAACGGTGTGAACATCTGCTCCGGCACGGCTGAATTTTGCGGCGGTATCGATTTCACAGTTCTGACCTGGGAAGACTGGAATGACAACGACTGGTTTTTCCACTTTGACTTTGGAATAGCGGCGTTCGCCTTTTGCCAGTGGCGTATCAATTTCAACCTCTTCATGGGCGACTGTGCGTGGATACAGACCGGAATAGCGGGAAGTCCATACTGCATAGGCTTCTGGAATGGTCATGGTTTCTTCGTTGATGGCAATTGTATTGGAATCATTGGTTGTGCCAAGACGGATCCAGTTTTTCTCTTCGACTGGTTCACTTGTTTCAACGAGTAAAGATCCAAGGTTGAAGCTGTATGGTTCATCGGTTTTGATGTCTACACCAATTTCGTTACCAAAACTCATGATGGCAGCGGCTGCGCCAATACCGCCATCTTTAACCGTGCGGGCTGAGAGAACTTTGCCTTCCTTATGGGCTTTGGCAAAGGATCTGAAGTTTTCACGCAGGGCTTCATAATCAGGCTCACCATTCTCAAGCGGCCGGTGTTTGAGCAGATAAACCGGATGATTGGCACCAGTAAATTCACCGACAACGATGTCATCGGTTTTGGCTGTAGTGACCGCAAAGGTGATCAGTGTTGGTGGAACGTGGAGATCATTGAACGTTCCGGACATGGAGTCCTTACCACCGATGGCCGGGGTTTCAAATTCAAGCTGGGCTTTGACAAGACCAAGCAGAGCCTGTAATGGATAGCCCCATTTTTCAGGATCTTTATTGAGGCGTTCAAAGTATTCCTGGTTGGAGAGTCTTGCTTTAAATGGGTCTGCACCTAAAGCAGCCAGTCTTGCCAGGGCTTCAATGACGGAATACTGGGATCCAAGCCATGGCGAGAAGCGAGACAGTTTTGGATCAAAGCCATAGGTCATTAAGGAGCAGGTTGTGGTAAATCCATCGACTGGCAGTTTCTGAACCGAACCAATTTCTGGTGTGTGCTGCGTTTTACCGCCAAATGGCATGAGAACGGTGCTCTTACCGATGGAGGCATCAAACATTTCAGACAGGCCACTCTGGTCAGCCGTATTGGCTTCCACTAAGACCTCTTTGAGAGTCTTGGCATTGGCGTTTTCTTTTGCCGCAAATGGGCTGCAGGCTTCTTCGCCTGGTTCAATGATGGCTTCCACTTCCTGACGGACACCGTTTGTATCAAGGAAGTGACGGTCAAGATCGACAATGGTGTCGCCGCGCCAGTTCATGATCAGGCGTGGTTCTTCAATGACATCAGCCACTTTAATCGCGTTCAGGTTTTCTTTTTCGCATTCTTTGAGGAACGCATCGAGATCTTCATTGGCAATGCAGACAGCCATACGTTCCTGGCTTTCGGAAATCGCCAGTTCGGTTCCATCCAGACCGGTATATTTCACAGGAACGGCATCCAGGTCGATGATCAGACCATCGGCAAGTTCACCAACAGCAACCGAAACACCGCCGGCCCCAAAGTCGTTGGCTTTCTTGATCAGGCGGGTCGCATCTGGATTGCGGAACAGACGCTGCAGTTTACGCTCCATCAGCGCGTTACCCTTCTGGACTTCAGAAGAGCAGGTATCAAGCGAGGTATCGTTGTGTTCTTTGGAAGAACCGGTTGCACCGCCAATTCCATCACGACCCGTTGCACCACCGATGTAAACAATCACATCGCCAGCAGCTGGTTTTTCGCGTTTGACATTGTTTTTTGGTGCGGCGCCAACAACGCCGCCGACTTCCATGCGTTTGGCGACATAGCCAGGATCGAAGATTTCTTCAACGTAAGTGGTCGCCAGACCGATCTGGTTTCCATAAGAGGAGTAACCGCGGGCAGCTGTTTTGGAGATTTTAGACTGGGGGAGTTTGTGTTCGAGCGTTTCGGATAATGGGGCGTTGATATCGCCAGCACCGGTAATACGCATTGCCTGATACACATAGCTGCGTCCGGACAGCGGGTCACGGATCGCACCACCGATGCAGGTGGCAGCCCCACCAAATGGTTCAATTTCGGTTGGGTGGTTGTGGGTTTCGTTTTTGAACATCAGCAGCCATGGCTCATTGACACCATTGACATCGACTTCCACTTCCACGGAGCAGGCATTGATTTCATCGCTGACCTCCTGGTCATCGAGTTTGCCGCGTTTGCGTAAGGTGCGGCCGGCAATGGTGGCCAGATCCATCAGAGTCACCGGCTTTTCAGTGCGGTTGTTTTCTTTACGCAGATCCAGGTACGTATTCCATGCGGCTTCAATCTGTTCGTTGAAGGTTTCGTTGTTGAAATGAACATCCTTGAGAATGGTCTCGAATGTGGTGTGACGGCAGTGATCAGACCAGTACGTATCGAGAACCCGGACTTCTGTCATGGTTGGATTGCGGTGTTCCTGGTTTTTGAAGTAGTCCTGGATGAACGCCAGATCTTCTAAAGACATGGCAAGACCCAGGGAAGATCGCATGGCATCCAGCTGATCTTTGTCGTAGTCGATAAAGCCTTCAAGAACTGGTACATCCTGAATGGCGACATTCTGAGAGTCGTCCAGGATGTCCATGTTTTTCTTGCGGGATTCAACCGGGTTGATCATGTAATGTTCGATGGCGGCCAGCTGCTCGTCACTTACATGGTCCATGACCATCAGGGTACCCGAGTGAATGCGGACATCTTTTTTATTGTTGAGCAGCATCAGACACTGCATGGCAGAATCTGCGCGCTGGTCATACTGGCCTGGCAGATATTCAAAGGCCAGAACGCTCTTGCCTGTGGTATCGACAGACTCTAACACTTCATCGACAGCCGGTTCGGCAATGACGTTTTCTTCAAGCAGAGCAATGTCGTTGTCATCGGCATTGAAAATGTCATAAATGACATACATCTCTAAGCTGAAATCCGGATCGAGCGACAGATCTTTGATTAAAGTCTGCTGCATCGACTGGCTTTCAATCTGATACGCCGGTTTCTTTTTGATCAGGCGCCGGGTATTCATTCCTCTTCCTCCAGTCTGGAGCCTTCCAGAACTTTTGCGGCCTGATTGGCTTTGAAGGTGCGGATGCGCTCAGCTAAAGCCGGATCGCTTAAAGCGATCATCTGGCCGGCTAAAATTGCGGCATTTTTGGCACCGGCTTTACCGATGGCTACGGTTGCAACCGGAACACCGGCTGGCATCTGTACGGTGGACAATAAGGAGTCCATACCGCCCAGGGCACTGGTCTGCATTGGAATCCCGATGATGGGCAGAATGGTTGAGCTGGCCAGCACGCCCGCTAAATGTGCGGCACCGCCGGCTGCGGCGATGATGACTTGAATGCCATTTTTCTCGGCGTTTTTGGACAGTTCGAGAACAGCGTCCGGCGTGCGGTGGGCTGAAAGCACTCTTGCTTCATAAGGAATTTCAAGATCCTTAAGCTGGTCAAGGCATGCCTGAACGACAGGAAGATCGGATCTGCTTCCCATCACAACCAATACTTTTGCGTTTTCCATTTCCTTTATCTGATCCTTTCTTAAAACTGGCTCTACAGTCAGTCAGCTGAAATCTTTACGTGATGAAATATACCCTTGAAATGACATTCCGCAATGAAACAAATCCGTTTCAGTTACATTCCAAAGGGAGAAACCAGAGTATCTGGAATCGTTTTTCATGGAACCTGTTTCAGATTGTTTCATTGTCTTTGTTATGGGTTTCAGTCTGACAATCCCGTAACGGTGTCAAAACCCATAACAAAACAGACAGGATCAAAGCCGCCGAAAAAAGCCGTTTTTGTTAAAAGGCTTTCATTTTTCCGGATTTTTCGAAGGCATTGATTTCCATTTCCGACCATTTCATTACCATAACTGTCATCGAGAACAATCGTCATCCCGTTTTATTCCCATAGTATTGGTATGTTTTACAATACTATGTGATTTTGTCGTAAAAAGGAGGGCGATTGATCCTTACTCGTTTTGAGGGTATAAGCCGAACCACGACTAATTTCAGGGTCATATTGGCTTTTGTCCGCTCATAAGCAGACAACTTTTCGGTTATCTGTTCGATTGGACGTCAAAAAAGCGCACCGGTATTGCAGGTACGCTAAAAGATGCATATTTTCAATATTCTACTTTTGTTCACTAAAGTCATGACCATAACTTTATCCTCCAAAAGCTGCAGGTTCTCTGCGAGATTCATGTTAGACAAAAGCGGACGCCATTTCAATGCATCACTGTGAAAACGCTTAGAATCAACTCACCTTGTCGCTTTGAAAGCCAATGGAAACAGAAAGAAATAGATAATTCTCTTTCAAACCAACAATTCGTTGAATCACTCTTCCCCCTCGATATAATGAAATCGTTTATGAGGAGGAAAACCATGGAAGAAAAAGAAATGCTCTACGAGGGCAAAGCAAAGAAAGTATTCCGCACTGAAGATCCTGAAATCCTGATCGTGGATTACAAGGACGACGCAACAGCATTCAACGGTCTGAAGAAAGGCACCATCAAAGGAAAAGGCGCCATCAACAACCGGATGACTAACTACCTGATGAAGCTTTTGGAAGAGAAAGGCGTTCCAACTCATTTAGTTGAAGAAATCGATGACCGCAAAACTGCAGTCAAAAAAGTACAGATTGTTCCTCTGGAAGTGATTATCCGTAACAAAGCAGCGGGTTCATTCTCCAAACGTCTGGGTATCCCAGAAGGAACTGAACTAAAATGCTCCACACTCGAATTCAGTTACAAAGACGATGATCTGGGCGATCCACTGATCAACTCCTACATGGCAAGAGCCATCGGAGCTGCTACCCAGGAAGACATCGACACCATCACTGACTATGCATTCAAGGTCAATGAAGTTCTCAAAGAATTCTTTAAAGAAATCGGTATTGAACTGATCGATTTCAAACTTGAATTCGGTAAAACAGCTGACGGCACCATCGTTTTAGCTGATGAAATCTCTCCAGATACCTGCCGTTACTGGGATATCAAAACCGGTGCACACCTGGACAAAGATACTTTCCGCCGCGACCTGGGAAATCCAGAAGGTGCTTATCAGGAAGTCTTCGCCCGGATGGGGTTTGATGCCGAATGAGTAACCATACAGTCTACCAGTCCCCTTTTGCCGGACGTTATGCCAGCAAGGAAATGCAGTACCTCTTCTCTGAAGAGAAAAAATTCCAGACCTGGCGTAAACTCTGGATCGCTTTAGCTGAAGCGGAACAGGAAATGGGACTTCCTATTACCGATGAACAGATTGCTCAGCTCAAAGAACATGCCACCGACATCAACTACGATGACGCCAAGGCCCGCGAGGCTATTGTCCGCCACGACGTCATGAGCCACGTGTATGCCTATGGTCTGCAGGCTCCTGATGCCAAAGGCATTATTCACTTAGGTGCAACCAGCTGCTATGTTGGTGACAACACCGATCTGATCATCATGCATGAAGGTCTTGAACTGCTTTTAAACAAGATTGCCGCTGTCCTTGCCCGTTTAAAACAGTTCGCCCTGACTTATAAAGATATGCCAGCTTTAGCCTTTACCCACTTCCAGCCAGCCCAGCCAACTACTGTTGGAAAACGTGCTTCGCTTTGGGCTCAGGATCTGGTGATGGACTATGAAACCATCGAATGGCTGCTGGAAAACAAAAAACTGCTCGGTCAGAAAGGAACCACCGGAACTCAGGCTTCCTTCTTAGAGCTGTTTGACGGGGACAGTGCCAAAGCTGCTGAAATCGATGAGCGCATCTGCCACAAGATGGGCTATGACAACTGGTTTGCGGTTTCCGGTCAGACTTACCCGCGTAAATATGACACGCAGGTGCTCCAGGCTCTTTCCGGCATCGCCCAGTCTGCTCACAAGTGCTCCAATGACCTGCGTCTTTTACAGCACAAAAAGGAAATGGAAGAACCATTTGAAAAAGGTCAGATCGGTTCTTCGGCCATGGCCTACAAACGCAACCCAATGCGTTCTGAACGCATGGCTGCCCTGTCTAACTATCTGATTTCTGACACCATGAACCCGGCGCTGACTGCCAGCACTCAGTGGTTTGAAAGAACTCTGGATGACTCCGCCAATAAACGAATCTCCATTGCGGAAGGTTTCCTTGCGGCTGATGCCATTCTGGATCTGTACCTGAACATCACTGATGGTCTGGTTGTCTATCCAAAAGTCATCGAAGCTGACCTGCGCAAAGAGCTGCCATTCATGGCAACGGAAAACATCATGATGGATGCCGTGAAAGCCGGCGGAGACCGTCAGGAACTGCACGAAGCCATCCGTGTTCATTCCATGGCTGCTGCCCGTCAGGTTAAAGAATTCGGTCTGGAAAACGATCTGCTTGAACGCATTGCCAACGACGATCGTTTCCCATTAACGCTCGAAGATCTGCAGGCCAGAATGAATCCATCCCTGTATGTCGGCCGCGCACCCGAACAGACGGTTGAATTCTTCAGCAATGTTGTCGATCCAATTCTGGAAAAACATCCAGAAGCTGCTGCTTTAACCGCTGAAATCAACGTCTAGTTTCAAAGGAGAAGGCTGGAAAAAGGAGTCTGCCAGGAATCCCTGAACAGTCTTTGGGCAGTCTTGTCCCAACAGATCAATTTGAACGAAATAACGAAAGACCAGCCCGCGGGCTGGTCTTTTTCTCTGCTCACCATTTGAGCGGAATCGGTTCTTTTTATCAGTTTTCCAATCCTGTTCTCTTTTTCATTCCCCTGGATCTCAAGTCCCTGAAACTTTAGCATCACCTTCAGATTTACAGTCAGGATTCTGGCTCTTCATCCTTCGGGATCCGGCCAATTTTTTCCTGCCAGGTTTTGCGCTGATTCGGGTCGAGTCCTGCTGGCTGAAGAACGACCTCTTTAGAGGTGATTTTGGAAGCTTTCGGTTTTGATGCAGCCTGATACGATGCTCCCGCTTCAGCAACCATCATATTTGTCTGGCCAGGCAGTTCTGGTCTTTGAATGACCGATGCATACTCGACGGACTTCAAAGCCTTGGCATTCTTCTTTTTCAAATCTGGATCGGATTCACTCAAAGAAGGTCTGGATTTTGAACGGGACGAAGAGTCGATAATCGAAGAAGAGTCTTCCGACAGAAACTGATCAGTTAACACTTCGATCAGGAGTTTGCGCTTGGCTTTATCTTTGATCTGGCCAAACAGATAGACGATAAAGTTGATCTTCTCTGCATCTTCACCAAAAAAGTCTGCGATGTACTCTTCTTTGGTTACCTTCGGGCTGTAGACTCTTGTAATCGCATTTTTAAAATAGCCAAATCCCTTCAGTTCAACAAAACCTTTATTGATCAGCCTTGTCAGAATGTTATTGACTGTATTCCGATTGAGTTCCTGGCCCTGAAAGAGCTCCTTGTAATGGCCCTGCAAGTCTGAAATGGCCGCCGGTTCCTTAAAATCCCACAGCGTGAGCATGATTTTGAACTCGTTGCTTTTTAATTCACGTGACATCCAATTGGCACCTCTCCATCCCGTTGACAGGGTACTGTTTCGCTTACATTACTATTCATCAGGATATAAGTCCAATTAAGGTCTTCATTTTATTCTTACATTTCTATTGTTTTATTACTATTTATGCTTTTATTTCAGATTTACGCTCTTTGATTCTGATTTATGCATAGAATTATGTTTTAATTAAAATTTACACTTACGTCAATTGAATGTCATGGTACCATCCAAATGGCAGGCTGACAGGAAGATGACATCCTGATATTCAAATTACAGGATGAACGCTGTTTGTTTAGGTACTCTCAAATTGATATATTCACTATTTTCAGTGTCAGTTCTTTACTTATCCTAAAATCAGACAGTTTCTGACACTCCATGAACTTACAGCCTGACCTGCTTGCTTCAGGCAGCCTTTTTCAGACAACAAAAAAGGTCCCGGATTCTGATCTCTCAGAACCTGGGACCTGAAGTGTCTGTTGAAACTTACTTCGCGAGAGCAGCTTTTGCTTCATCAACGATTTTTGTGAAGCCAGCAGCATCATGGATAGCCATTTCGGATAACATCTTACGGTTGATGTCGATGTTAGCCAGTTTCAGACCGTGCATGAGTTTGGAATAGGAAATATCGTTCATGCGGGCTGCAGCGTTGATACGTGCAATCCAGATTTTACGCATATTGCCTTTCAGTTTACGACGGTCATTGTATGCATATTTAAAGCTGTGCATTACCTGCTCATTGGCAGTTTTGTACAGGGTATGTTTACTTCCAAAGTAACCTTTAGCAAGTTTTAAGACTTTTTTTCTTCTTCTACGGGAGACTACTCCACCTTTTACTCTTGGCATATTCTCTTAATCCTCCTCTTATTTCACAAGCATGTCTTTGATTCTTTTGTAATCGCTGTGGTCAACAATTCCAGATTTAGCTAAATGGCGTCTCTGGTCTTTTGTCTTCCCATGGAAACGATGAGAAGTATAAGCGTGATGTCTTTTCAGTTTTCCAGATCCGGTTTTTTTAACACGTTTTGCCAGACCTCTGTGGCTTTTCATTTTTGGCATGTGAATATTTCTCCTTCTTTATGGTTCAGTTCTTTTCAGGCGCTGGTGCCTGTTTCTTTTTCTGCGGTGCAAGGACAATGGACATTACATTACCTTCGAGTGCTGGTTTCTTTTCCACCACTGCGATATCCTTTACCTGCTCGAGAAAGTCGTTCATAATCTGACGGCCAACATCCTGACGCGTCATCATACGTCCGCGGAATCGCATATCAATTTTGACTTTCATGCCCTGCTCAATCCATTTACGAACCTGGCGGAGCTTGGTTTCAAAATCATGCGTATCCACTACAGGAGAAAGACGCAGCGACTTCAGCTCAACGGTGTGCTGTTTACGCTTGGCTTCCTTTTCTTTTTTCTGCTGCTCAAAGTGGTATTTACCATAGTTGAGGACTTTGCAGACAGCTGGACGAGCTTTAGGAGCCACACAAAGCAGATCCAGATTCTGTCTGTACGCAATGTCCAGAGCCTCATTTCTGGATTTAACTCCTAATTGTTTTCCATTGGCATCGATGACCAGTACTTCCCGGAATGGAATCTTTTCATTATAGAGATCATCGTTGACATTGTTAGGGACAACTTTTCGGTTATTGATAATTGAATACCTTCCTTTCATGAATCCATAAAAAAATGGGCGCAGAGCGCACCCGTCGTATACCGTTTTCGAATCGTTTGGAATTCGAATGGCATCGAACCCATGTATCTAAAATACATCAGGTGAGAAGGGGTGCTTCTTCTTTCCATTTCTTACCGAGTCATCATACTCAATTGACTCGGTTGTGTCAAACTGAAATGCATCTTTCGACATTTTCCCTTATTTTGACAAGGATTACCCGTTTTTCACAAGCGATCCATTGCTTTTTCAGGGATACGTTCAGTTCACATTTCTCTATTGTACGGACTGAAGTTCAGATTCTGCTTTAAAATGCTTTAAAGTTTTCAGGTTAAAGACAATTTCTATGCTTCAGGAGCCCTGCCCAAACTCTTTTTCAACGCCTCCCTGCTTTTCCAGCACATCCCCTTCAATCTTTTCCCTGCTCCTTCTTTTATGACCATTTGTCATCGTCACTTGCCATTGGTCTGAATCTTTCTTTCCCACTTTTCTTTACTTCGTCTTTACTTTCTGAAATCAATACCTCACCAGGGAATGAAAACGCTTTAACACAGGGAATCCAGGAATTGTGGGCTTCATCTATCGCTCGAAAAACATGTACTTTCTTAGTCTACGATGGTACAAATTGTAACTTATTGTACTTCAAAAAGCCTTTCGGCAGTAAATTGGAGCCGTCATATCCCTCG
>Belle_p1__coassemble_814_pt1 | contig 24244 bp, 21 predicted proteins | sample Belle_p1__metabat2_high_PE_034 | metagenome-assembled genome bin Belle_p1
CTTAAAAAGTCCAAAATCGTATGTAGAGTTACTTTTGGTCTCATCTTAGGTTTATGTTATTTTGGGAAAAATCCTTTTATCTAAAGGAGCTTAACAACATGTGTAATTTAGGTGAAGGAATTGAGCAAAACGGAATCAAAAAAGGACACCGGAGTGCCCGTTTGGAGGACATCCAGTCCATCCGCAAAAATCTTGGCTATTCTTTGGAACAGGCGATGAACTTGCTTAATGTTCCAGACGACGAACGCCCAGAATATCTGACTTTGCTTCAAAAACAGCTTGAAGCTTGAATCTCTGAACGATTTGATTGAATTCGTTCAATCAGCCTGATCAATCTGGCAGATGAAAAGCCCTCTTTTCCTGGATCCATAGGATCGTATCTGGAAAAGAGGGCTTTTTTTGCATCCATTCAAAGTTTTTCAGATTCGCTTTACAGATGAAACCACCTGTGTTTTCGATTCAATCAGCCCAAAGAAGGCCTGGAATCTTCTACTTTATCACTTCTGTTTTACTGCTTCTGCTTGTTTATTGCTTCTGCTTGGTTGAGCCTGATAATCAGGTGCTGATTACGCCTGGTTTTCGTCTGGCTGGCAGACTTTATGAACAAATTCACCGGTTACAGCGTCATTTAAAGCTGTGGACAGAGATTCGTTGAGTTCGACAGCTTCGATGGCAGCAGCTGCAAGCGGAGCGACAGACAGAACGGTCATTTCGTTATAAAGCTTGGAGTTTTCGGACTGGTCAATTGTGTTGGTTACGATGAACTCAGTCAGTTTGGAGTTTTTCAGACGTTCGATGGCTGGTCCGGACAGAACACCATGGGCACAGGCAGCGATAACTTCTTTAGCGCCTTTTTCATAAAGCATGTTAATGCCGGAGGTTAAAGTGCCTGCTGTATCAACCATATCGTCGATGACAACAGCAACTTTGCCATCAACGTCACCAAGTAAGTTCATGGCAACGGCTACGTTTGGTTTTGGACGGCGTTTGTCGATGATGGCTACTGGTGCGCCTAAGCGGTCAGCCAGTCTTCTGGCACGTACGGTTCCACCGTGGTCTGGGGAAACAACGACAACGTCTTCGAGGTTGAGACCGGGTTTGCTTTTGAGATACTCACTGATCAGAGTGAGGGTGTTGATATCGTCGGCAGGGATATCGAAATAGCCCTGGATCTGGGCTGCGTGTAAGTCCATGGTGATGACGCGGTTTGCACCAGCACGTTCTAACATGGTTGCGACCAGTTTGGACGAAATTGGCTGTCTTGGTTTGGCTTTGCGGTCCTGACGGGCGTAGCCAAAGTATGGAATGACGCAGTTGATGGAGCGGGCAGATGCGCGTTTGCAGGCATCGATACCGATTAACAGTTCCATCAGATTGTCATTGACTGGACGGTTGGTAGACTGGACGAAGAAAACGTCCTTTCCGCGAACGGACTCACCAAGCTCGACAAGAATTTCGCCATCTGCGAAATGATGGACGGTGCATTTTCCCAGAGGAATGTCTAAAATATCGCAGATTTCCTGCGCGAGATCGTGGCTTGCGGAGAGCGCAAAGACAACAGTAGAATCTTTCAGTTCTTCAGTTTTTTTCATGCTTGAATGTCCGTTCCTTCCTTTACGACTTGATGTGTGATTGAAGAATGTTCAGGGACGCTGGCATTATCAATAATGCTGGCCTGAATTCGGGAGTGATCGCCAATGCTGGAATCTGAAATCCATGTCTGTGGATAAATTTCGACAAAATCGCCGATCTCTGTGTTTCCAAGAATGTGTGTGTCAGGGTAGACGATGACATCGTGTCCAAATTTGACATCTTTTCCGATCACGGTTCTGGCAGGGTCAACAATCTGAACCCCCTGTTCCAGCCAATAGCGATTAATGTTATCTTTCATCCAGGTATAAACTTGTGCAAGTTCGCTGACCGTGTTGATTCCGGCCATTTCATCTGGGTCGGCTGCAATGGCCTGAACGCTTTTTCCTTTGGCGGCAAGGATTTTTACCAGATCCGTGAGGTAGTATTCGTGCTGGGCATTGTTGGTTGTCAGCTCTCCTAAAGAGTCGAACAGATCGCGATTGTTAAAGCAATACACCCCGGCGTTGATCTCCTTGATCTCTTTTTGCTTTGGAGTGCAGTCTTTGGCTTCTACAATGGCCTGAACCTGGCCGCTTTCATCGCGAACAACGCGTCCATAATGAGCGCCATCTTCCAGAATGGCTGAAAGTAAAACCAGGGAGTGGTTTTCTGCTTCCTGGTAAAGTCTTTCGAGCGTTTCGGCTTTCAGACAGGGAACATCGCCATTCATGACTAAGGTATATCCAGGCTCGTCTTTTAAGACGGTGCACTGCATGACGGCATGACCTGTTCCTAACTGTTCTTCCTGCATCGCAAATTCAGCATCCGCAAAAGCCTGCTTTAAAGAATCGGCTTTGTATCCGGCAACGATCACGATGCGATCGGCGCCGGCTTTCTTTAAAGCATCCATCGGGTAAGCTAAAATCGGTCGATCAATCAACATATGCATCACTTTGTTCTTTTCCGATTTCATTCGGGTTCCTTTGCCTGCGGCAAGGATAATGGCATTTTTCTGCATAAGTGAACCACCTTCCGCGAGTATTTTAGCATATGGGCTTTCAATGGCGTCTTTTGGCTCTGAACATCGGGTTTCAGAAAATGGGCGTCTGCTTTCATCTTGCGTTGAAGATGATTTTATCGAGTTTTGTTATATGTTCCGCTTTCTTTTCTGATCATTTTTCTCCTGTTTTCATTGTCTGTATATTTCCTGCTTCCTGCATTCTTTTCTTAGCTTTCAGCTATTTTATGGGGTTTTTCCATAGTTTTTGGAAAGTCTTGCTGCTATTTCATTTTCTTTATTCCGCTTTCAAAGTCTTGATTTCAGAATCTGTCTGTGCAGACCAGTCAGGGTAAAGTTCCTTTATCTTTCAGAAAATGACCGGTCTGGTCTACGGGCAAGCAGAGAAAAAGACGACCTCTCATCTCTTGTGCGATCGTCTATGCGATCGTCCCCTTTCCAGAAATGGTTCTGGCCAGGTGATTTACAAAGAGTGAAAAGTCGTCGGATGAAAAGTCGTCTGCTCAACTATGGTCTGCCTGTGAGCGGCTATGGCGCCTTACTGAATCGAATCGTATTCAGACTGCAGAGAGTTCATATCGTTGGTCTTGGAGACAATCTGAGCCTGAATGGGGTCGGCATCGTTTTTGATGGCTTGCCATGCGCCATAAGCGGTATCAGCTGCCTGTTTTAAAGAAGGCAGAGCGTTGTTTGCGTCATTCAGAGTCTGCTGGGCAGTAGCAAGGTTATCTTCAAGGGTCTCGCGTTTTTGCGCATTGTCTTTCTGCTGAGTCTGGAGTTCGAAAATCTGGGCTTGCAGCTGATTACGGTTGTCCGCAATTGAGGAGTCGTAACTCTGACTGCTGTCATGATGATCATTACCTGTGGTCAGCTCTTCAAGCTTGTTTTGCAGGGAGAGAATCTGATCCTGCAGATCCTGATCATTGGGCAGGCTTGCGAGCTGCGTACTGTAGCTGTCGTAGTTCGCCTGAGCAGCCTGGGCGGCGGTTACGGCGTTGTCATAGTCTGTCTTTTTCTGGTTGTAGTCGCTTTCCGCCTGTGAAATCCGATCAGTCGTCTGGGTGAGCTGCGCGGTCAGCGCATCAATTTCGTTTTGCAGCGAAGCCATCTCGTCTTTCAGTTTGGCTTTGCGTTCAGCGTTAGCCACGTTTTCGTTGCTCGCATCCGGTTTGGCGGTATCGTCAGCGGCAACGAGCAGTTCATCAAAGGTCTTGCCGGTTAAAGCCATCAGGGTGTCGTTGATTTTCTGCTTGTTTTCATCCCCGAGTTTTTCATACACACTGCGGAAGTCGAGGATTTTCTTGCGCTCGGAATCATCGTAGGAGCCATAATTGCTGATCCAGTCAAACAGCTTCTGGAACTGTTCATTGTTCTGCACGCCGCTGGCCTGGGAATCGATAAAGCGTTTGGTCATCACCCCGCCGGTTCCAACCAATACAATGGCCAGCACGACCCCACACACAATCGCATAGGTTTTCCAGGGACTGCGGCGTTTTTTGCGGGATCTCGAACGAGAGTAGGAGGGTTCTTTGCGATAGCTTGGCTCCTTACGAAGCAGGCTTTCATCAAAATCATCCTCATCTTCATCGCTTTTCAGATATTCACGGTGCAGCAATGGTTCATCCTGTTCACTGAACTTGCGGATTTCGTCTTTATTCATCCGGACCGTGCCATCACCCGCCCCAGCATTGGCGTTGGCCTGGGCGGAGTTGAATACCCGCGTTGAACCAGCATCTCCAGGATTTGGCATGCGGCGGGTCTGTTCGAGATTTTCCTGACCATATCCACCCACATTGATGCGGCCGGTCAGATCCGGAACATCATAGGGCTGATGGGTGGCGGTATGTTGGGCATAAGGCGGAACCGAACTGCCCATTGGCTGGTGCGGATTAAAGGTCTGCGTCTGACCCAGACTGGAATTCATGCCGCCAGCCTGATAGGTTCTGGTGGCGTCAAGATTCTGGTTTGGATTCTGGCTCTGGCCCATGCTGGAAAAATCCTGAATCGAACGGGTGGTTCCCATATCCGAAGCAAGATCTTCCTGACCAAATGGACCGGCTACCCGGGTCTGATCCAGATTCTGATCAGAAGATGGAGTGGATCCATATGGACTGTTCATCACACGAGTGTGATCGAAAGAATCATTTGGCATGCCGGATGGCATCTGACGGGTCTGGTCAAGGTTCTGACCGTTCATTACACGCGTCTGACCAAAGTCATCAGCCATTGGAGACTGCACTCTTGTCTGGCCGAATTCATCTGGCTGACTATGAAAATTAAAATTACCAGCTGTATTTTGATGCGAATTTAAAAAGTCGGGAATGTCGGCCTCCTGACTTTGAGGTTCGGGGCTGACATTGGAGCCATTGGTATTGGCGTGGCGGCTATTTTGTGCCTGACGGGAATAGGTCTGCTGGAACTGTTCGGATGTTTGTCTTGCACGTTCAATGCGCTGCATCCGCTCTTTGTTCCGGGCAAATTCACCAATCTTTTTTTCCATTTCCTGGTCATCTGATAAAGAATCCAGCAGTGAATCTAAAAGATCATTTTCACTTTTACTCATGAACAAGCCCCCTTTGTCGCTATTCTAACAAATATTTAAAGCCTCAGTATGGACGATCCTCATAAGGCTTATCAGGGTCGAGATACAGTTAGGCGCATTGTATGATAGCGGATTAAACGGGAGTTTGAAACTGATCCTTGTGAATCTTTCGAAAGAATTCGCTAAATCTTCTTTATTTGCGGACGGTGGGTATGGTTTCAAAAAGCATTTTCCAGTCGCGTCTGTTATTTTTTTGATGGTTTTCAATCCACTCTGGATCCTGAACAAGCATCCAGAGTCCAACACAATAGGGGTCCGAAAGCAGCCAGGCAATCTGCTTGTCAGTCAGGGGCAGCAGCGAGGCAGCCAGATAAGAAACCAGACTTCCTTTTGCCTGTTCGATCGCAAAAGCAGACTTCAGCCGGATCCCGGAAAAGAAGGCCTGAAACGCCGGACTTCGAAACGACATTCCTACCGCTTTGATAGGAACTTTTGCAAGAAGCTTTCGATATTGAGGATAGTTTTCCAGAAAGATCCTTGCCGGATCCAGGTCCCCATACTGCAAAATTCTCCTAAGCAGCCTTTCGGTTTCGGAATTGTTTTCATAGAGGACATAGATCTTCTTTTTCTTTGGTTTCTTTGGTTTCTTCTCTTGGTATGGATTGCGATATTGGCCTTGATACCCGTCTCGATATGGATCACGATCCTCTCCCCGGCCTCGCTTTTGGCGTTCTTGCTGATCTGGTCTGAATTGCTTTGGCCCTTCCAGCAAGTCATCTGAAACCGTAACAACAAGGTCCTTTGGTTTCAGCTTTTTCTCGCATTCCGGGCACAGAAGTCCCGGCCCCTGGAAAAGCCTGGCCAGGGTTTCGCATCCGGTCTGTTTTCCTGCACACCAGAGACATTGTTCATGTGGTTGAGCTGGCTCAGGCATTCGTTGAGGGCTTTGGAGGGACTTTGAATGTAAGCCGTCCCCTCTCCGTAGGGATCCTTGAAGCTTCGCCCTGCCCTGCCGAAAATCTGAATCAGGCTGGCGGTTGTAAACACGAGATGATCCGCCCGATACACGATCACCTGGACGGAGGGAACCGTGATTCCCCGTTCGAGTAGAGTTGTACATATTAACACCATGCTCTTTCTGGCATGAAATCGGGCCATGATTTCATCTTTGTCTTTTGACTTGGAGTGAATCACATCTACCGCAAAAAACGGCTTTAACACCCACTTCATCCATCTGGTATCCGCAATCCGCGGTACAAATAACAGAACCTGCTTTCCATTTCGAATATGCTTCTTGCATTTGCGGATGATCTTGATCACCATCCGAAATTTTGAGCAGGTCACCACATCCGGAACGCATAAAGGCTTCTGGTGCGGGCGTTTGAACAGATTGACCATCTCCATTTCGTGATTTTCAATAGCCCGCAAAGACTTGGCATCCGGGGTAGCGCTCAAAAGCATTTTCTGACCGATGCAGGACTGGCTGGCAATGGCTTCAAGCACTTGGTTGCCCGCATAGGGAAAAGCATCCAGCTCATCGAGAATGAGCAGATCAAAACAGAAGGGATACCGATAAAGCTGATGCGTCGTACACACGATCAGGTCCGCATCGGTGATCTTGGTCATCCCTTCACAGACCGCAATCACCTTCAGTTCGGGAAAGTTTTTCGAAAGCCGGCTTGCAATTTCGATCACGACTTGCCTGCGGCTGATCGCAAAACAGACTTTTTTGCCCTGGGCCAAGTACCAGCAGATGCTTTCTAACGAAATCTCCGTTTTCCCGGCTCCCGCAGCGGCATAAATGAGGACATCCTTGCCACTTTGGAGAATTTCCAGGGCTTTTGCGGAGACTTCTTTTTGAAAAGGCATCAGTTCAAATTCAAGAACGGGTTTTCCGATCCAGCGTGTGCGACAAAGCTTTGGTTTTCGGGGAAGTTGTCCTGCGGGTAACGGGCCAAAATCAAGGCACTTGCGGCAGATCCATTGTCCATGCACTTCAAAAAACAGTGTGGGATCTTCATTTTGACATCGTAAACATTTCATACCTGGATATACGCAAAAGCCTGCAGCTTGTTTTCCTGCCGCAGGCAAATCTCTTCTTCAGTCCAGATCTAATCTGTTCAGATAAAAAAAACAGCCACAGATCGATCGCAGCTGTTCATGATGACTTATTTTGAAAATGACTGGAGAACCCTGTCTATCCCACAACTTCCAATCTAACAAGACAAGTTCTTCAGCTTGGTCTTTTAAATTTTCTTATCCAGACCGAGCTGAAGATTCGGACTTGACTGATTTTATTCGCTCAGTGTGTCTTTATCCATTTTGGCAAGAGTGTTTTGATATAACTCTGAAACTACAAACATCTGATTTTTACTTTTGGGTTTTTCTGGAATTGTCATCTGTAATAGACCAGAGTCTAGAAGTGGGCGAATAATTGATGCTGAAACGTAATTTCTTGTTTTTCCAAGATATTCTGCAATTTCTGCTCTTGATTTGGCTGTCCTGCAAAAATGAATACACTCTTTTTCAATGTTGCTAAGACTATTGAAAATAGAAAAAGCCTTTACTTCGGTTAGGTTATTCGCCACATCCTGCTCAACCTCATGACTTTGATGATTATAAAAAATCACTTTAAATTCATTTCGGTTATCTTCAAATACTGGTTCTGGCAAACCGGCCTTTAACATCTCACTTCTCATGGTGGGAATACCTGAAAAACGATTTTCCGAATACTCCAATTCTTCCATTACTGCTGTCAGCGTGCTGTTTCGTGTTTCTGGACTTTCTTTTCCAAGCCGGGTCACCGAAACATTTCCGTAAATACCGCCTTTATTGATAATTTCCATTCGATCCTGATACATCTCAATCAAGATTGCCGAATCTTCTGTGTAACGGCTGTAATCTCTATGAATTAAAGCATTGATAATGGCTTCTCGTACTGCTCTGACTGGATACTCAGGCCTATCAATCCGTTGTCCACTTGCATCAATGGTGATCTGCACTCTGGAGTTTCTGGCTACAAATTTCATTGCTTCTTCCAGCATCAAGGGAATAGAACCGACAATCTTCTTGCTTTCAAGAAATCTCATTCCTTCTACAGTAGCTGCTCCCCGTTCGATTCCTGGACTGCGCGAAGCTTTGATCGCCAGATTCGGAAAAGAGGCTTGAGGATACTTAGAAAAAACCATCAGTCCAGTCATTGTTGGCTTTCCGCCTTTTACAATGCTGTGTAATTCAAGAATTTCTTCATCAGCCAAATTCTCGAACAGTATGTTATTCCCTTTTCGGACCTTATCGACATAACTTTTCAGCAAATCTTCATCTCTCATGACCCATCCCGTATCAACAACTCGCCGATCTTCTTTTATTCCTCGTCGATAGGCATCGTATTGATAAATTTCATATTTAGTCATTGGCAGGTCGGCATCACCTACCCGGACATAGGATCCTTTTACAATTCCTTTTGGTTTGTAATAAACTGGTCTCTTTTCATACTGAACTCCGGGGATTTCGGCTATAACAACACTTTTTCCTTCAATTGTTGAGGCAGAAAGAATTGCTCGAACAGGAGGCTCCATTTCGAGACATTTTTCCGCAACCTTTTTTTGCAAATCAGCCGCATTGTAAACACCAACTAATTCATATGTCGTTTCATCAATGCCAAATGCAATTACTCCCCCTTCATCCTGATTTGAAAAAGACGAAAAGGTATCATACAGCTTATTTGGACAACCACCTGAAGCTTTTTTGAGCTCAAGAAAATTAGATTCACATCGGTCTTCTTGAATTTTCTTCACCAAAACAATGATCTCTTCCTGTACCATCTGATTTTCCTTTCTGCTTAAACGAATAATCCATGAATTTAAAACAACCTTTTTAATCTACATACTATATTGCGATCATGAATCGTCTACATTTGCATATTATCAGTTGAAAATCGCAAATTTCAACGATTTCTCAACAGTAAATTTCAAACTTCAACGATTTCTCAACAATGAATCTCAAATTTCAACGATTTCTCAACAATGAATCTAAAATTTCAACGATTTATGTTCATTAAAAGCGCCAAAGCATTCTATTCTCCTATTGCACTTTTCAAAGATGAAGCAAAATCAGCGAGATTCTTCCCTGTTAAGAATGGATCTGAGGTTCAAGAAGGCAAAAAAAAACCGCCGAATGGGCGGAATTTTTCAAATTTACTTGTTTTCGTTGCGTCCGTATTTTCTGTTGAACTTTTCGATACGTCCCTGTGCGGCTGCGAAGCGCTGACGTCCAGTGTAGAATGGATGGCAGTTGCTGCAAGTATCTACGCGAAGAGTGTCACCTTTCACAGTAGATCCGGATTCGAATTTATTGCCGCAGGAAGAGCAAACAACAGTAACGGTATGGTAATTAGGATGAATTCCCTTTTTCATGCCAGTTCCTCCTTCCGCCTTAAACCATCGGCTGGTTTAAAGTAAGTGCCTATGCATTATAGCAACCCACCCCAGTCAATGCAACTCAAACTCAAAAAAGCAAGAAATTTTTCTTCGCACTTCCTGGATCATCCAAATTCTGCTGTTTTTCATCCGTTTTATTCAATATATTACGTGTTCAAGGCACTACAAAGAATAAACAATCCGGTTATGAATTCTCAAATCATTCACTTCACATTGCCCCATCTTTTCATCAAACAGCCTCCGGCCCTTATGATCCGTGTTCTTTTTCAGAACAAAGTTCTGAAATAATCGCTGATCTTTTGTCGGTTTTTGCTTCTTTCAAAAATATTTTTCTGATGGATTGATGCTTTTTGGACAGAACTTTTTTGCGAAATCATCTGTCCTTTTAACGACTTTGAGTACAATGAAGGCAATGAGAAGTCCAATTTATCTGTGCCTGTTCGGCTCTTTCCACATGGCTTCTCATTTTCTATTGAAGAAGATGTTTATATGCCTATGACTCAGACTCCATTCTCTTTAAATCAAAAAACTACCTCAAAAACCGATCAGACTGTTTCTGATTCCCCTTCAACTGCTTCCACATCTGCAGCTTCAGCACCCACAGCTTCTCTGGCTGAAAAAGCCCATCAGGCAGCCGAACTGACCCCGATGCAGAAAATCCAGGGCCATCTTTCGACCATCAACCAGCACAAAGCCAAAGTCATGGAACTTTGTTTTCGCTGCGGCCTGTACAAACAAGGGCTGCTTCACGATTTATCCAAATACAATCCGGTGGAACTGAAAACCGGCTTCAAATACTATCAGGGCTTTCGTTCTCCGATTGATGCACAAAAAGAAGTCGAAGGCTATTCCTTTTCCTGGCTGCATCATAAAGGCCGCAATCCCCATCACTGGGAATACTGGCTCGATAATAGTCCACATGGCATTCGTCCGGTTGCGATGGAATTCAACTATGTCGTTGAGATGTGGTGTGACCGGGTAGCAGCAAGCATGATCTATCTGAAAGACAATTACAAAGATGATTCGGCGTATTGCTATTACAAGGATCACGAAAAGAATATGCTGATCCATCCGCAGACCCAGCGTCAGATTGTCTATCTGCTTTCTTATCTTCGCCAATACGGAATGGATGCGACCATTCGCAGAATCCGCAAACTTTTAAAGATCTACCGCAAAACAGGATCGGTTCCCATTTAGGGATACCGATCCTGTTTCATTTTCCGAAGAATACTCGTTCTGAATACTCATTCCTACTTATACTTGCTTATACTTGCTTATTCATATTCGCTTTCCGTCAGTGACAGCAGTTCAAGAATCCGGGTCAGATCCTGATCGTTTTCATAATGAATGGTAATCGCATTCGGTTTGATTTTGACCGGGGTCTGGAAAAACTCTTCTAACTGGTGATTGGCTTCACGGATAAAGATATTTTCACTGAAGGCCTGTTCGGCTGCCTGCCGTTCGGCTTTTTCTTTGGCCGATTTTTCAGCTTTCTTGCGGCTTTCCTGGAGTTCTTTGACTTTCTGCTCCATGGTTCGCACCGACCAGCCCTGCTCATAAGCCTGAATGGCGAGTTTTTTCATGGAGGAGTCATCTTTAAGAGCCAACAGAGCACGGACATGACCCATGGAAAGTTTTTTATCAATAACCATCTGGCTGACTTCATCGGGCAGACGAAGCAATCGCATCAGGTTGGCGATGTGTTCACGGGATTTTCCAACCCGGGCAGCCAGCTGTTCCTGGGTATAGTGCAGGTTTTTGATCAGCTGATCATAGGCGCGGGCTTCTTCAATGACATTGAGGTTTTCACGCTGAATGTTTTCCAGCAGTGAAATTTCCATCATCTGGGTGTCATCAAAATCAACGACAATCGCCGGGATTTCAGTTTTATGCGCCAGTTTGCTTGCGCGCAGTCGTCTTTCTCCCGCGATCAGTTCATAGCCATGAATGCTTTTCTTGACCAGAATTGGTGTGAAGACCCCATGTTCTTCAATCGAGGCCGCCAGTTCCTGCAGCGCCGCTTCATCAAAGATTTTGCGCGGCTGATAGGGGTTTGGGCGGATCTGATCGACCGGAATCTGCATCTGGGTGTAGTGATCCGAACTGCTTTCCCCATTTTGAATGTCATCGAGCATGCGGGTGATATCCCCGCCAAAAATCGAAGACAGACCTTTGCCTAAACGGCTGTTCTCTGAATGGCTCACGCTCATACCAGATCGTCTTCTTTCAGATGCAGCATTTCCCGCGAAAGTCTGGCGTAGGCCTGGGCTCCTTTACATTTCGTATCGTATTCAAAGATTGAAACGCTGCGGCTTGGTGCTTCTGAAAGCTTAACGTTACGGGGAATTGAGTTCTGATAAACCAGACGACCAAATGTCTGTCTGACTTCCTGAGAGACGTCTACCGAAAGTCTTGTCCGATAGTCAAACATGGTCATCAAAATGCCTTCAATCGAAAGATGCGGGTTGCTTGTCTTCTGAACCAGACGAATGGTCAAAAGCAGCTGCGTGACACCTTCCAGCGCATAGTATTCACACTGCACAGGGATTAAAACACTGTCGGCAGCGGTCAGAGCATTGGTATTGAGCAGGCCTAAGGATGGCGGGCAGTCGATCAGGATGAAATCATACTGATCACGCACCTGTTCCAGGGCGTTTTTCAGCAGATTCTCTTTGCCTTCTCCTAAGCGGTCCATGGCCAGATCTGCACCGGCTAAAGACATGTTGCTTGGCAGAACGTCAACAGGTGTTTTATCTCCGGGGACAATGGCCCGCTCAATGGGGAAATCTTCGAGAATGACATTGTAGACAGTTGGTTGTCCATTGCTTTTAAGAGCGCCAAGTCCCTGCGATGCGTTGCCCTGCGAGTCAAAGTCGACCAGCAGAACTTTATTGCCAAGTCTTGCCAGGGCGCTCGATAAGTTGATGGCGGTTGTGGTCTTGCCCACCCCGCCTTTCTGGTTTGAAATTGCGATGATTTTAGCCATCTAAATCCTCCAGTGGTTTTTTCTTGATCAAAGAATAATTCCGCGGATATTTGGCTGGAGTTGGTGCCGTTTTGCGGAAAGTAATAATAATCCGTTCGCCCTCTTTGCCCAGTTCAAACTGATCAATCGATGTTGCCTCGACATGAAGGGCTTTTAAAGCAGGCGCTGCGTTTTTCAATTCAGTCAGACCGGCTGCTCCTTTTAAGGCGATAAAGACGCCGTCAGGTTTTAATAATGGAATGCAAAGTTCAAGCAAAATCGAAAGTCTTGCCACTGCTCTTGCACTGACCGCATCAAACTGACCACGATGCGTTTTGACAAAGTCTTCTGCGCGTTCGTTGACGATGGTCACATTGGTCAGTTTCAGCTGCTTTTTGACTTCCTCTAAAAACTTGCAGCGTTTTGCCAATGGTTCAATGAGCGTAAACTCTCGATCCGGCCAGACGATCGCCAGAGGGATGCCAGGAAAACCGGCACCACTGCCGACATCGGCCAGTGTTTTAAAATCTGCATGTAAAAAAGGAACGACAGAATCATAAAAATGCTTTTCCCATACTTCTTCTTCTTGCGTAATCGCGGTTAAATTCATCTTCTGGTTCCACTCCTGAAGAAGATGCAGGTATTGTTCAAACTGATTGAGCTGCCGCTCATCAAGTCTGAGCCCGTCTTTGGCCAGACTTTCCTGGAATGTTTGTTTATTCATGCCCTTAGTATATCGCATGACGCCTTTTTCCCTGCACTCGCCGCCAGTCTGAAACACGGAACGTGCAGGACAAAGAAAATCGGCCCTCTTTCCAGAGACACTCCTTGAATGAATCCAGGCTGCAAAGAGATTCTTTGTTCCATCTGGGTCATCTTCCATAGCGGAATCCCCTTACAAACCAGTCTATTTATGATTTCCTTTTCCTTCATCATTCCTTTAGAATCGATCAGAAATTGGCCTTTTTTCGCTTCTTTTTCCGGATTTTGGAAGTCCGGTCAACCAAAGAACGCAGACTTTATCGGATTTGTTTATGAATTTTGTTTTCTCACAAGTCCGCCTGTTTTTTGCCTGGGTTCTTTCAAATTCTGACAGGCGAGATGATACACTAGTTCCATGAGCAAAAATGTGAAAACAAGACTGAAACCAAAATTCCGCTATGGATTTTATGGCATGATCACTGGAATCGTGATCTGCCTGATCGTCGGCGTGGGCGGCTGCTTTACCTTTGGTCACGCAACATCGAACACCGAAATCACCAGCACTACCCTGAAAGCCTCTCTGGAACAGGCTTCAGATCTGATCACCACCAAGTACTACTACTCTGACATCGGTAAGTTTGATAACTCGTATGAAATCAACGGCTGGAGCATCCCTTTCACTGGAAAGAACTTCATTCTCTCCTACCAGGGCGAAGCTTTACTGGGCTTCCAGACCGATCGAATGGAAGTGAAAGTCAATGGCAATACAATCAATGTAACCTGCCCTGACATTCAGGTTTTATCCAACTCCATTCCATCTGAATCCGTAGAAGTCTACGATCAGTCCTTTAATATCTTTAACCAGGTTACTATCAATGACTATCTCGCCTTCGAAACTGAGCAGAAAGCTCGTGCCGAAGAAAAGATGGCGACCAATGGAACCTTTGATCGAGCGCGTGAAGATGCAATCCAGGCAATTACCGAACTGCTCAATATGATTCCGGAAATCAAATCTGGATATAAGATCAACGTAACCTTCGACGCAGCGCTCAACCCGCCTGCAGAGGATAACACAAACACTGTTTCTGAATCCTCCTCAGAAAATCAGGATTCCACTTCCTCTGACTCTGAAAGTCAGACAGATTCCCAATCCGAACCTTCTGAAAATTCTCAGGAAAGCTCAGAACAGTAATCGATCCAGACCTTTCGGCCAATCACCAGCAGATCCTGATGGATGAAATCAGAGATCATGCCTCAATCCTTAAAGCGGACTGACCCGAACCTTTGAAAAAAGGATTCGGGTTTTCTTTTTACCTAAACCGTCTTGAGCAAGTCTTTGCCAGATCAATCACCAGAAAAAAGTACGCATTTTTGTAAAAGTAGATTTTCCTTTTATCTATCGATAATCCAACCTCATTTCTTCTCATAACCGCAAAACCGTTTCTGGTGGTCATATTCTCTGTCTCTGCTCCTAAAGAAAAGTAGTACTCATTTCCAGAATTATTGATTTCCGTTTTATCTAAAGCAAACCAATCCATTTTTCACCTTGAAACTGCCAAACCATTTCTGATGGTCATACTCTCTTCATCTGCCCCTAAAGAAAAGTAGTACTCATTTTCCTGATGGAATGCCGATATTGGACGCCTGCCTTGCAATCCCGGCCTGCTTAACTCCGACCAAAAATAGTACGCACTTTGCGATCCACGAAAAAATGGTTCAGAAAGCTTTAACTAAAGCCATCTGAACCATCATTTCTTTCATAGCTGCAAAACCCTTTTTTCCGTTTTCGTCTATGTCCTGTTCTTAGCGGATGAAGTTTGTTGCAATGCGTTCTTCTTTTTCAGGAAGACCCTCTTTTTCTTTCTGGGCAGCGATTGCTTTAATCAGGAAAGCCATATTCCGCCCAAGGGTGCGCATGGTCTGTAAGCCTTCGCTATCTTCTTTTGCTTCTCCATCTTCGCGGCCATGGATGGAGTTCCAGTACTGGGAAGAAACAACGGGCATCTGCGAGATGGTAAAGAATTTATTGAGGACATCAAAGGATGCGGATGCCCCACCACGACGGCAGGCGACGACAGAAGCACCCACTTTCATCGTTTTATCGAATGGCGTGGAATAAAACAGTCTGGTTAAAAAGCAGTCAGGGTTGCATTGGGTTGGGCGTAGTAGACCGGAGAGCCGACGAGCAGGCCATCTGCTTCTTCAAATTTCTTCGCGGTTTCGTTGACGAGATCGTGGAAGACACATTCGCCATGACTCCAGCAATAGCCACAGCCAATACAGCCCCGGATGTCTTTATTGCCGATGTGCAGCCATTCGGTCTAAATTCCATTTTCCTGTAAGGTTCGTTCAACTTCTCTGAGTGCAATAGCGGTATTGCCATTGGGATGGGCACTTCCATTAATGATTAAGACTTTCATGGTGTTTTCCTTTCATTTTTCGCAAGTCCATGCTCAGACAGAATTCATTTTTCAATCCGGGCGATGAATTGCGGGTATGTTTTACGGACTTTATGGATTCTGATCCTACAGATCTGATTTTGAATCCAGAAAGCATGTCTTAGCTTCAGTATAGTCTCGAAAGCCACTCCCGCAGGACGGCTGAGCTTTTCTTCAAGGGATTTACAACGCAAAAAAGACCGCCTCTTTCTGGAAAAAGAGAACGGTCTTGGCAGAAATTCCGGATTCGAATTTCTGGGGAACGGTTTATGAGTGAATGAATGAAATCTGGCTGACTATTCAACAATTTCGATTTCGACTTCAGCATCGAGGCCCTTCATGTAACGGTCCATCTGTTCGGCAATCATTTTGGATTCCGCCACCGCATGCACGACGGTTTTAGCACCTGTTACAACGTCACCCGACGCAAAGACACCTGGCATTGTCGTCTGGCCATTTTCCAGAACTTCAAGGTTTCCGTAGTTGTTCAGTTTCAGGCTTGGATCACGGGTAACCAGACGATGCTGTGGAACCTGAGAGATCGCAATCATGACAGTGTCGCATGGGATCAGACGTTCTGTACCTTCAACGACAACGAGTTTTCCTTCTTCATTGAACTGTGTGTCGGCCATGATGATGCCTTCATCCGTGATGCGGACTGGGCTCTTCATGTATTCGAAGTTTACGCCTTCCAGAACTGCATATTCCTGCTCTTCTTTGGAAGCTGCAACTTTATCACGGCGAACGTAAACCGTAACCTGATCGGAACCTTTACGAACAGCTGTTCTGGCCGCATCCATGGCGGCATTGCCAGCACCGATAACCGCAACACGACGACCTAAGTCATACACATCCGGGTTATTGAGGTAGTTCACCGCATATTGAACGTTACCGAATGTTTCGCCTGGGATATTGAGGCGTTTTGGTCTCCAGGCACCAGTTCCGATGAAGACGGAGCTGTATCCATCATCCAGCAGATCCTGCACGCTGATGGCGCCGCCAATCGCCATATTTGGACGGATCTGGATATCCAGAGCTTTTAATTTTTCTGCATAGCGATCGAGAATGGTGCGTGGCAGACGGTAATCTGGAATGCCATAGCGCATGATGCCGCCGATTTTTTCGCGGACTTCGAAGATGGTCACTTTGTAGCCTTTTTCGCGTAATAACACCGCGATGGTAATACCGGCAGGACCCGCACCGATTACGGCTGCACGTTTGCCGTTCCATTCTGGAAGATTGTGGTGGATTCTTTCGAAGCAGGCATCAGAAATGAAGTGTTCGATGTCGCTGATCGCAACTGGATCCCCTTTAATGCCTTTGACACAATGACCTTCGCACTGTGCGCCATGGTCACAGACCAGGGAGCAGATGATGGACAGGGGGTTGTTTTCAAACAACATCTGCGCAGCAGTCATGGTTTCGTTTTCTTTAAGCAGCCGGATCATTTCCGGGATATTGGTATTGATTGGGCAGCCTTTCCGACATCTCGGATTGCGGCACTGAAGGCACTTTTCAGCCTCTTTGAGTACGTTATTACTCATCCTTTTCCTCCTTGGATTGGTATTCAGGCTGATCTTTAAAGCCAAAAGCTGCAGACTGGCTTATTCATTCAGGCAGTTTTATCGCTTTTTTGGCTTTTTGCAGATCAGTTTTTTCTTATCAATTCTCTGTACTTTTCTTCATCCCTCTTATGCAAGGATTGGTCTATCATATTGCATCGCTTACAGATAGTCACGATTGTGCAAAATCTATCAGGTTGGTGATGAAAAATGAGTGATTTTAGCAGATTTCTTGAATTTTCTGCGCCGGTTTCTTGATTTTTCGGTTTTCCTGGTCTGTTTTCTCGATTCTTGGATTTTTCTGATCCAGTTTTGGTCCTTTGGATGATCTGATCTGTTTTCCTGATCCTTTGAGTTATCGGATCTGGTTTCTGGATTTCCGGCTGCTGATTCTGAATTGCGATTGGCTGCATGCAAAAAAGGTCCTGATCATCAGAATGTGCTGATGATCAGGACCTTTTGGTATGGTTCAGTTTTTGTTTTTATGCGATTTTGCGATTGATCGTATTTTGGACGGATTGATCAGAAGAGCGAACTATTCGTCTTCGTCCTCATCGAGATCTCTGTCTTCGTCTTCATCGTCTTCGATTGGAACTTCTTCGGAATCGTCACCATCGTAACGGGCGTTTTCGCTTTCGTCTTCAACACTGATGGAATCAGTATCAACGATGGTATGAGCGGAAGACTGACGTTTGCGCAGATCCCAGGTGTTTCCTGGTAAAGAGGCGAAGCGGCCATCAATGGACAGGTCGCTGTAGAACTGAGCAATGTTGTCATCGGACTGAGAAGGAGTGAATCCCATCTCTTTGGAGACGATTGTCCAGAGGTCCAAGAATTTCATGGCTTTCTTTTCTTTGGTCAGAATATCAAAAGCCAGTTCAATCATTGATTTTTTCATAATTGCTAATTCTCCTCATTTATCCAAATAGATCCAGTTACATAGATTCTGGTGCACTGACCCCAATCAGGCTCAACGCATCCGCCAGAACGATCCGTACTGCTTTGAGCAGGCCGATTCGTTTGGCACTGAGTTCTGGATTTGCAGGGTCATTGACCTTGCAGGCCGAATAGAAGCTGTGGAACTTCGAGGCCAGATTCTGAATGTAGTGAGAAATCTTGTGCACCTGACGGGTTTTGGCAGTCTGAGCGATAACCGAGGGATATTCGGCAAGCGTCTTGAGCAGGTCGATTTCTTTTTCGTGTACCAGACCTTCGTAGTTTTCAGGTTCTGGATAGTCTGCATTTTTGAGAATCGAGCAGATTCGGGCATGAGCATATTGAGCGTAGTAAACCGGGTTTTCGTTGGTCTGCGATACGGCTAAGGCCAGATCGAAATCCAGGTGGGTATCCAGCGCTCTGGCACTGAAGAAGTAACGGGCAGCGTCGACACCAACCAGATCGATCAGATCATTGATGGTTGTGGCGTTGCCAAGACGTTTGGACATTTTGACTTCTTCGCCGTTGGAAACCAGACGGACCATCTGAATGATATCGACACTCAGTTTATCCGGATCGTTGCCAAGAGCGGCCATAGATGCTTTTAAACGTGGAATGTATCCATGGTGGTCTGCGCCGAAGAAATCGACGAGCATGTCAAATCCACGCTGGTATTTATCGTTATGGTAGGCAATATCAGGAACCAGGTAGGTTAAAGAGCCATCCTGCTTGCGCAGTACGCGGTCTTTATCATCTTTAAAGTCAGTGGTTCTAAACCACAGTGCGCCATCCTGTTCATAGGTATAGCCATTGCGGCCGAGAATTTCCATAGCTTCTTCAACGCGGCCGCTGTCACGCAGTGCCTGTTCGGAAGACCAGACATCAAAATGAACGCGGAAACGATCAAGGTCTTCCTTGATCTTATCCAGTTCGAAGGCAATTCCTTCTTTACGGAAGAAGTCGAGGGTTTCGTCTGTTGGTTCCAGATAAATATTCGGGAAGTCTTTGGCTAACTGTTCGGCTTTTTCTTTGACATCAGCGCCAAGATAGCCATCCTGACCGATTTCGGCTTCCAGGCCGTGTGCCTGGGCATAGCGGGCCCATAAGGATTTTGCCAGATTGGTGATCTGGTTGCCGGCATCGTTGACGTAGTATTCACGAGTTACGTCATAACCGCCCTTTTTCATAATGCGGGAAATACTGTCACCCCAGGCTGCGCCGCGCGCATGACCAAGGTGCAGACTTCCAGTCGGGTTGGCCGATACGTATTCGAGATCCACTTTGATGCCATTGGCTGGATGTGTGCCGTAGTTTTCTTTTTCTTCCAGAATCTTCGGGATGATTTTTGAATACTGATCTTTCTTCATGACGAAGTTGATGAAACCAGGACCGGCAATCTGTGCGCTCTCGATTTCATCTCCGGATAGATTTTCAACCAGGCCTTCGGCAATCAGCGCTGGTTTGTTATGCAGGGTTCTGGCGAGTTTCATGGCCAGGTTGGTGGAGTAGTCTCCCTGCTCTTTGCGTTTGGGGATTTCAATGATGATCTCACTTGGTTCCAAGTCAAGATCAAAGGCTTTTTTCGCTGCAGCCTGTAAAGACTGGCGTAAAGCGTCGTCCATCGCTCCCATTCCATTCACCCTTTCTTTTTTTATCTGTTTTTTGATTTCTCTATTTACAGTTTGGAGGGATTTTATCAGATTTCCGGCCGTTTTTTCTTTTTTCTGAAAATTCAACTTTAAATTTTGAAATTCTTGTGTATCTGTTGTTAATTTTCTAACTTAATGGCCTGATTTTGGCAAATCTGGGCATACAATTGACAGATTTCCAGTATAGATTCTTTGAAAAAACGGGGATTTCTTGCTGATTGTTCTGATTGATTCAATCTAAGAAAGTCACTCTTTTTCCATTAACAGAAACTCAAAAAACTGATCTCCATTCAGTTTGTAGGAGACTTTTGTGCTTTGGGCATTGCGTTCAATGTCGACATCTGTGATCGGTAATTTCAGCTCTCCATAGGGGGTGAGAATGCGGGCAGTTCCTGTGCCTTTATCCTGTAACGTGATCAGACTCTGGAATTCACCGTTGTTTTCGATCATGACACCGCGCATCAGGATCTTCCAGACCATATGAGTATTCTCATTTTTGAGGGTGATGATCTTCGATCCTTCTTTAAGTTCTTCAATTTCGGCGGGTCCGTCAAACATGACATCATGGTTGACAGTATCCTCTAAATAAACAGTATTTAACATAGCGAAGAAAGTGTAGCACAAACTTTTTTCGATTCCACAATTCAGCACTTGACAAATTGGCAGATTCGACTTTCCTGACGGAATCTGGTTTCTTTATGTAACTGCATTCTTTTCATATTTAATCCTTACTAGATACTTTACCTTCAGACTCCAACAGTTCCATTCAATCGACCATTAAATCTGGCACTCTCCTGGTTTCATTCAAAATCTGGCAGATCTTTCTGGATCTTCTTTCTGCCTGCCCGAATGATTCTTCCTGCTCTTATTTTCATTGTGATCTGTCCTCATTTTTCATTACGATCCGGCCTGGATTTTTCTTGCGGTCTGCTGTGGTTTCTTTCGGGAAAACGATAGGCTTCTTTTTTACGCTTTCACTTTTTCTGACATCTTTTTCAACATTTTTCAGAAAATTTTATGAAATTCAGCCCCTGATAGTTGAAAGATTTCTTTTCATTGTTTAGCCTTAAGCCCATAGACAAAACCGATGCGGCAGAAAAGTAGCCTGTTTAAAAGTCTGCAAGCGAGTTCTGGAAGGTGGAAGCAGAGCGAGACGGGAATGGGTGAATGGCCTGCCAAGGGCGACCTGAACAAAATGTTTCAGTAGGGAAGACGTGTGGTCTGCGTTAAAAGACCGGCCATGTGATGGCATGGTAAAGTGGGCAGAATTTCTGTCAAATTGGGTGGTACCGCAGAAGCATATCAACGCTTTTGTCCCAGTAAGAGCAATCTTCAGGGCAAAAGCTTTTTTCTTTCCTGAAGATGCAACTCCATCAACCAACAAGGAAAGGACACTACATCTTATGAACGAACAGACAATCCCTTACAAGATTTATCTCGAAGAAGACGAGATGCCCAAGTACTGGTATAACCTGCGGGCAGATATGAAAAACAAACCTGCCCCACTCTTAAATCCAGCTACACTCAAGTCCATGACTTTCGAAGACCTTCAGCCGGTCTTCTGCGATGAGCTCATTGAGCAGGAACTGGATGATACAACGCCTTATATTGAAATTCCAAAAGAAATCCGTGATTTCTATAAAATGTACCGGCCTGCCCCACTCGTGCGCGCCTATAACCTGGAGCGCAAACTTGGGACACCGGCCAAAATCTATTACAAGTTTGAAGGCAACAATACCTCCGGCAGCCATAAGCTCAATTCGGCAATTGCGCAGGCTTACTACGCCAAAAAGCAGGGACTGAAAGGTGTCACCACCGAAACCGGAGCCGGCCAGTGGGGAACCGCTTTATCGATGGCCTGTGCTTATCTTGGTCTTGATTGCCAGGTATACATGGTTAAAGTCTCCTATGAACAGAAACCATTTAGACGCGAAGTGATGAGAACGTATGGGGCCAATGTCACCCCAAGTCCATCCATGACAACCGAAGTCGGCAAAGAAATTCTGCGCAAGCACCCGGGAACGACTGGTTCACTTGGCTGTGCAATTTCGGAAGCCGTTGAAGCAGCGACTAAACAGGAAGGCTATCGCTATGTGCTGGGCAGTGTACTCAACCAGGTTCTTCTCCATCAGAGTGTCATTGGGTTAGAGACCAAAACGGCACTGGATAAATATGGAATCGAACCCGATATCATCATCGGCTGTGCCGGTGGCGGATCGAATCTTGGTGGTCTGATTGGTCCATTTATGAGAGAAAAGCTGCGCGGGGAAAAAGACTATCGCATTATTGCGGTGGAACCAGCCAGCTGCCCATCCCTGACACGCGGTAAATACGCCTATGACTTCTGCGATACCGGCATGGTTACGCCTTTACAGAAGATGTATACCCTTGGAAGCAACTTCATTCCTTCCGCCAACCATGCGGGAGGTCTGCGCTACCATGGCATGAGCTCTACTCTTTCTCAGCTTTACGATGATGGCTATCTGGAAGCTGTCTCGGTTGAACAGACCGGTGTCTTTGAAGCCGCAAAATTCTTTGCGCAGATTGAAGGCACCCTGCCGGCTCCTGAAAGCAGCCATGCGATCCGCGTTGCGATTGATGAGGCGCTCAAATGCAAAGAAACCGGTGAAGAAAAAACGATCGTCTTTGGTCTGACAGGCACCGGCTACTTTGACATGGTGGCTTATGAAAAGTTCAACAACGGTGAAATGTCCGACTACATTCCAACCGACGAAGAACTCGAAGCCAGCTTTGCCCAGCTTCCAGTCGTTCCAGAAGCCTGAACTTTGAATCCATTTTGATTTCTGATTTTTTGATTTGTCGTACAGCCAGAATCCCGGTTTTTCATCTCCTTTTCAGGGTTCTGGTTTTCCATAAGTCAAACAGAACGCTCTGTTCAACCCCCAGGCTCAGTTGGACAGACTCCCGTTCTGTTTACGGGATGCAAGGTTTTCCTTCCCGAAATCCGGCTTTAATGGACGCTTCTTGATCTGTTTGTTTATTCTCTTTACCCTTGCATCCTTCGGCCCTTCCTGTGTGTGGACGGGCCTTTTTTGCGTGAAAAAAAGAGCCCTGTTTCCAGACAGAGCCCTCAAATTCAAAATTCGTTTGGCTTGTGCCGATCCATTCAGTCTATTAACGCCGGCGATAAGCCAGGAAAAAGCCGAAGGCTGCCCCAGCAATACCGCCGATGACATGGGCCATCTGCGAGATGTTATCGGTGGTAATCACGCCCGCAATAATCTCCTGACCAAGATAGAGAATTACAACCAGAATCATCGTGATCGGAATTTCGCCATGACGGAAAGAGGTCATGCTGCAAAGAATAATGAACGCAAAGACAACACCGCTGCAGCCGATCAGACCATTGGTCGTAACGGCCATATTGGCAATGGCAGTCAGAATGGCGGTAGCCAGAATAATGATCAGAGTATTTTTCGAACCATACCGCTCTTCCACAACCGGCCCTGTCAACAATAAAAGCATCATGTTGCTCATAAAGTGATTCACGGAAGCATGACCCAGAATATAGGTCACCATGGTCACATAAGTCTGGATCTGATTGAGCGGTGCTCTTCGGGTAATAAACCAGTCCATATATCGATAGCCAGTCAGTTCTGAAAAAATCAGAACTCCAAGGCACAACAGTGCAAACGTCAGAATGACTGGCGAATTGTATTTCAGTCGTAAACGCATGAATTTCCCTTTCTCTCAAAATCTCTCAAAAATCAGCCTGTGAATATTAAGATTGTAAGTCGCCAGGCAGATTTCTGATTTCTGCTTACGGTCTGAATTCAGAGCCGTATATTCAGAAATTTTAAACCGGATCCGATCAGATTTTCTTACAGTTTCCAGTTTGTATGGATTTTGAAAAGAAAAGACAGTTTGGCTTTAACGAAAAACGACAGCACTCCCCCGGCTTCGTTTGTTTGAAGCAAAAGGATGTGCTGTCGTTGAAGGACTGATTATGCTCTTGTGTTTTGATGCTGTTCCTGGTTGAACCAGAGATCAGAGCTGATTGGTCTGTTCGAGGTAGTTGTAAAGAGCGCCAATCAGGTTGGCATCGCTTGAGAAGTGACAGGCTTCAACAGCAGGTTTACTGGCGGGATACCAGACTGGCATGCGGTCGTACTGACGGCTCATTACTTTATCGAGCGTTTCGATCAGAATCGGCTGACGAGAGATCCCACCGCCAATCGCAATTTTTTCGACATCCAGAGCGCACTGCAGACCATAAAGGCCAGTAGCCAGGGTTTCACAGAACCATTCAAGTTCTTCGATGGCCTGTGGATCGCCATTGTTTACGGCTTCAAAGAAGGTGCGACCGTTAGCCTCGGCTGGGTTTTGTCCCGTTGCCAGAGCATAGCGGCGAACCATGGCATTCGTGCAGTTGATATCCGACCAGGCCTGATGATTGGCCA
>Belle_p1__coassemble_840_pt1 | contig 23503 bp, 18 predicted proteins | sample Belle_p1__metabat2_high_PE_034 | metagenome-assembled genome bin Belle_p1
AAACCCGTGACTGGACTTTCACCAGCAAGTTAAGTGCCATGCCCGGCACACAAAAGAGCTCTCCTGGAACATTCCAGAAGAGCTCTTTTGACGTTCAGGTCTGTATTATTGACCGGCATTGTTCTTCAAATATTATTCTTCAAAGAAGGAATCTCTGCCGTAAGTCTTATTCCAGTTCGCGCTGAATTCATCAACCGCAACACCAGTCGCTGGATGGCCGATCATCTGGTAAACAACGTCACATGGAACTGTTACAGCTGGAATGCCATTTTCGATCAGAGCAGCAACCTGATCAACGTTCTTGAAGCTTGCCGCAATGACTTTGGAATCCATATTGTTGACTTTCAGCATATTGATCAGACGGATGACTTCTGCAACACCATCGCCATAGTTGCACATACGGTTTGTATATGGAGCCAGATAATCCGCACCGTTTTTCGCAGCAAGGAAGCCTTCACTTGCAGAGTAGATGGCGGTAGCCAGCGTATGGATGCCTTCTTCTTTGCAGGTCTTAATGGCTTTCAGTCCATCTCTGGTTACAGGAATTTTTACATACATGTTTTCTGGACGGATGGCAGAAAGTTTTCTTGCTTCTTCCATGATGCCTTCATAATCTGTCTTCACGACCTGGGCAAACAGTTTCTGGTCCTTATTCAGGATAGCCGCAATTTTGCGTAATGCTTCTTCTGGCTGCATGCCGCTTTTGGTCAGGATGGTTGGGTTGGTAGTCACACCATCGATTGTAATCAGTTCGTTGAGATCTTTAATCTGTTCAATATTTGCGCTGTCTAACATGAATTCCATAATTTTTCTCCTTCAGGATTTTTATCCTTGGTCTGTTTTCTCTATGTTCGTTATTTCTTGATTGGATGCTTCCTGTTTTCTTATTCTTCGATCAGGTTTTTGATTCCGTTGTCTCTGGCCGTCTGTTTGAACGCATCCATTTCGGCTTTGGAAAAAGCCTTGAAGTGAGGAAGGCTGAAGGTGCGGCCCGTCATTTCGTATTTTGATTCAGCCAGCGGGTTGTAATTGAGCAGTTCGTATTTCACATCCGGGTAAAGATCCGAAATCCACCTGGCGATTGCCGCAATGTTTTCAGCTTTTGCGGTATAGCCTGGAATGAGCGGTGTGCGGATGATGACTTTGGAAGCATGCTCCCCATCTAACAGCCAGCGAATGTTTTCTTTGATCACTTCATTTTTCTGTCCGGTGGCCTGTTCGTGACCGGCCAGATCAAATACCTTCATATCGGCGAAGATCCGGTCCAGATACGGTGCTGCTTGTCTGACCAGTTCAGGACGGGCGAAAAAGCTCGATTCAATGGCGGTATTGATGCCTTCTTCTTTGCAGGCTTTAAGAATATCGATCAGAAACTCTCCCTGCATGAAGGGTTCACCGCCCGAAAAGGTCACGCCGCCATTGTGGCGAAAGAAGATTTCATCGCTTTTGATCTTCTTAAGCAGTTCCTCCACTGTATAGTTTGTCGAGTCATAACGGATAGCCCCGCTCGGGCAGTCATCAATGATGGCGTCATAATTACCGATTTCCCGATGGAAGATCGGTCCATCCTTCCATTCAGCCTGGCCGTCTTTGCTTCGCTGCAGACAACGGCCGCACTGGATACACTGGCTTTTCATATAGATTGGCTCCCGCTTTGGATCGAGCCCTTCCGGGTTCTGGCACCATTTGCATCTGAGCGGGCAGCCCTTGAAGAAAACGGTTGTTCTCAATCCGTCGCCATCATGGACCGCAAACCGCTTAATGTCGAAGACCAGGGCTTCAGATGTCGGCATAACTTGTCCGTTCAATGATTTCATCCTGCAGCTTTCCGGCCAGTTCAACAAAGTAAGCAGTGTATCCGGCGACCCGGACGGTCAGGGACTGATGCCTTTCCGGGTGAGCCTTGGCATCCAGCAGATCTTCACGGTTAACGACGTTGAACTGGATATGCGGGATTTCCAGATCAACAAAGGCACGCAGGAAGTTTTCGAATTTATCACGGCCAGTCTGGGTAGCGAAGAATTCTGGCAGGAACTTCATGTTCAGCAGACCACCGTTGGTTGTATAGTTATCACTTAATTTCGATACAGATTTCAAAACAGCTGTCGGTCCCGTCATGTCTCTGCCGTAAACTGGGGACATTCCGCCATCGGCCAGCGGTTCACCAGCTTTACGTCCATCTGGAGTCGCGCCAACGTTTTCACCCATTGGAACGTGAGCACTGACGGTATACATTCCCGTATGGTACGGACCGCCGCGGTAGTTGGTGTATTCTTTCAATTTATTGCGGAAGTAGCCGGCCCATTTAGCACCGAGCTCATCGACCCATTCCACATCGTTTCCATACTTTGGAGCTCGCTTTTCGAGCATGGTGCGCATGACTTCATAGCCTTCAAAGTTGGTCTGCAGGGCTTTGAGAAGTTCAGCCGCATCGATTTTCTTTTCGTCATAGACGAGTTCTTTCATGGCAGCCAGGGAGTCAGCCACATTGGCCACCTGAATCATCTGGATGCCGGACAGATTGTAATGAGCACCACCGGCTGTAACATCCAGACCTTTATCCAGACAGTCATCAATGACGCTCGACAGGAAGGCGGTTGGCAGGCAGTCCTGATGGGCTTTTTCGACGACTTTTTCGGCTTCCATCATTTCATCCACAAACAGGTCGATGGTTTTTGCGTAAGCTTCCTCAAGTTCTCCAAAAGATTGATAGGTGTCCAGACCGCCGAAATCCGGTCCAAGCTGATCGCCATTCTGCAGATCCTTACCATGATTGAGAACCAGCTCCAGGGCTTTGTTCAGATTGAACATGGCCGCATCGCTCCAGCCCAGGTTGTTGCCATGGGTCGTCAGTTCAACACAGCCGACGATCGCATAGTTTCTGGCATCTTTTTCGCTGACACCAAGTTCTTCCATTGGTTTGATGATGGCTTCATCATTGAAGAACTGCGGCATTCCAGATCCTTTAGCCACAACTTCGATGGCTTTCTGCATCAGTTCATGGGAAGAGTTCTTATTCAGGCGGACCGACAGGTTTGGCTGAGGCAGACCCAGATCACTCTGAGCTCTTAAAAGCATCAGGGACAGATCATTGTAAGTATCGTTTCCGTTTTCATCCACACCACCAACTGCGATATTGAATCCGATTGGAAATCCCGCGAAGTATTTTGCGGAATGGGCATTTCTGAGGTAAACAATCTGGTTGAATTTCAGCCACATGGCTTCAATGATTTCCAGTGCTTTCTGATCATCGATCAGACCGGCATCCATATCATGTTTCAGATACGGATACAGGTACTGGTCCATGCGTCCTGGCGAGAAGCTGGATGCGTTGGATTCCATGTGAAGAATCGTAAACAGAAACCAGATCGACTGAACAGCTGAATGGAAAGACCATGCCGGTTCATCGGCAAGCCGACGGCAAATGTCAGAAAGTTCAAGCAGGTTGCTTCTGTACTGTTCGTTTTCCGGTTTTTCAGCAGTTTCCTGAAGCAGTGCTGCATAGCGTTTCATGAAAGTCTGCGCACCGGTCAGGACCAGATCCACACTCTGATAGAAGTCTGGATTTTCCGGGTGCTTTTTGCCCTCTTCTTTTGCCTTTTCTTTCAGGCCAGCAGGTCCAAGTTTGAGCCAGAGCTCTGTATCCGGGCAGATATGACCCTGAGCATGGTCTTTCTGGTTGATCTTGACGACCTTGGCCATATGGGAAATTTCCGGTCCGTACGCATTGGAAATGACATCTTCCATGGAACGGCCATGCCAGTATGGATAGATTTCTTCGCGGAATTCTTTGATATCTTCCGGATGAACATTGAATTTATCCTGGGGTCTGGTTGGCAGGGTTTCAAATTCTTCATTCACCCAGCGCAATCCACTTTCCGGGAAAACAACACCGCCGCGAACTCCTTTTGTCCGGTTGCCGACAACGAGCTCTTCCGGTTCAACAGAGATTTCCATTTCCTCCAGGGCTGCCTTTAAGGACAAAGCCCGTTTGAGCGGAGTGGAAAGTTCTTCGTTTTCTTTATAGACACGAGTAATGATTCGAGCCTGCTCGATCGAAGCATATCGCGGCTCAGAAATCATCTTCTCTTTTAATGTTTCAATTCGTTGAGAGTTCTTCAGTTCTTTCACTTGGATCACCTCTTCTTTTTTCTTTATGATTCCATTTTATTATTGTTTTATCTTACTTTCAAGAGATATATCCATAATTTATTATTGCTCTTTATTCTTTTATCCAGGTTACAGATTGAATTCTAAATCCAGGAAAGAAAAAGCCCAGGATCAGACTTTTCTCATTTTTATTGGTCCTGACGCCATGAAAGATTCATAGAGGTCATCTGATGGATGGGGCAGATCTTGGAGCCAGCCAAATTTTGATTGAAAAGGCTGTTTGATCTGGGATCTGGGGGCATTGACCAGGCAAATCCTGGGTCATCACTCATGATCAGCAGTCCAGAAATGGAATCACACCTTCTGTAATGCCCGTTACACCAATGATGGAGTTTGTAAGGTCCTGCTGTCTTTCTTTTTCTTGGATTTCTTTCTTATTCAACCTGACTCGAAACATTAAAAAATCCGGGTTATTATCCAACCCGGAATCAATTCTTATTTTTTATTGTTTTGTACAGAGAAATCGAGCCTGTTTCATCCGTTTCCACTCTATGCTTGAGTATGCTTTCCAGTTTTTACTTCAACTTTGCAAAACTCATCAAAACGAATATGGACAACGAGAACAATGGATAAAACAATGAATAAACAGAAAAACTATTCCGGTCTCCAGACCCGTCCATCCAGACCAAAGACGTTTTTTTCGGACAGACTGCCCGCTTCCAGACTGTCCTGGACTTTGTCATACATCCAGACTTTGGCATCGATCTGGTCGAGGTAATGCAAAAGCATGGCCTCTCTGAATTTTGGGGTCACCGCACTGCCATACTCTGGCTTGCCATGATGGGATTCAATCATATGGAACAACGCCAGTTTCTCGTTTTCTGTGGGGACAGGCAGATTTTTCGCCTCCATCTGTTTGAGAATGTCCTCTACCATCAAAAGACCAATCACCAGATGGGAAAGCAGAACCCCGGAAATCGAATAATCAATGACCATTCCGGTCTCATCCCGGGAAAACTCCTGCAGCTTGCCGAGATCATGAAGCAGAACGCCGCTGATCAACAGATCCTGATTGACCTCCGGATAGACGCGGCATAAGTAATAGCCCATCCGGGCCATACGCAGCGTATGGTAAGCCCAGCCGCCCAACACGTCATGATGCATCGATTTGGCCGCCGGAAGATCCACAAGCACGGTTTCATACGTATTGAGAACATACATCATCAGCGAGCGCAGGCCTGGACTTTGAATCAGCCTGGCACATTGATACAAAGCCTTCATCGTTTCCGCCCGATCCGGGAGCGCTGGAATCAGCTGAGCGAGATTGTCCACTTCCGACATCTCTACGCCCTCCATACTCAGGATTTTTGCCTGCGGACCATAATTGGCATTGTCTTCATAGCGAAAGGAGACTTTCGCAAAGCCGTTTGGCATAAACTGCTCTTTCTGTTTGAAGTTGTTTTCATTGATCGAAAAGAAGACCGCTGGCAGTTTATCCGAGGAATCAGTCAGCGAAAATCGGGCCATGGGATTGCCCTTGCGATCATTGACCAGCGAAAAGTCGTCGATCCGCCAGATGCCCTCATAGTTCTGATTGAAAATCAGCTGTGAAATTGGAGTAAAGGCCATAGAGACGCTCCTTTCTTCTTTCCTTCTCTCATTTTCTTTAGCCTGTTGTTTTTCTGTGGCCGCTCTTTGGCCACTTTCCGGCCCTGTTTCTTTGAATTGCAGCAATTTTTAAGCTTCAGTATATTTTCTTATTCGCCGCTTCTTTGCCCTGCTGAGCCTGTATAGGCGTCTTCAGGTGTATTTTTGAAGTTCTGCTTTTCCAGCCACTCTTTTTCTTCTTCGGTTTCCGGAATATCGATCCGCTCAATTTTAAAGATGACCGGTCTTGTGCCGTCGTTGCAGCAGGCAATCATCATACGATCATCATTGGTCCAGCCATGCATGATGGATCCGCCCTGCAAAGCAGTGTAGACATAGCGGCTGACGCAGTCCCAGGCTTCGCCGCAGAACTTGCCATCCATCAGATGGTAGAAGTCATCTTCTTTTTGATTGCGTTTAAGCAAGAAGGTATCACCAGGTTTGAAAAATGGACACGGCCCGGATTTGGGTTCGGCCAGATACTTTTCCTGGTACTCTGGAAAGACTTTGGTTTCCAGCACGGTAATTTTGCATTGATGTTCCACGAAGACCTCCTGGATCTGAAAAAAGCCTCAGTTCAAGTCTAATCCTATCCTATGACAGGACTCAAACTCAACCTGAGGCTGATTCGATTCATTTTCAATGAAAACCACTCGGTCTTGTTTTCGCGTCGGTCATGAAGATCAGGTCGTGGAATTCATCTGTTTTGCAGAATGCATCTCTTTGCAGAAGAGATCTCTTTAGTTGATCAGTTTTTGATTGACCAAATTTTGGTTGATCAAATATGGATCAGATCTTCCAATTTCAGATTACTGCGGATCTTTCATCAACAGAACCATGACGGCTTTCTGCGCATGAAGTCTGTTTTCTGCTTCTTCGAAGATTTCATCGGCATGGTCTTCAAAGACTTTTTCAGTGATTTCCTGACCCCGATAAGCCGGCAGGCAGTGCTGAACCATCACTGAATTTTTGGCATGCGCAAGCAGTTCGTCATTAACCTGGTAGCCCTGGAAGAGTTTAAGACGTTCTTCTTTTTCGGCTTCCATGCCCATGCTCGCCCAGGTGTCGGTGAAGACAACATCCGCATCTTTAACGGCTTCTTCCGGGCTTTCTGTCCAGGTGAAGTGATCTGGATACTCAGCTGCAAATTCAAGAACGGCTGGATCCGGTTTGTGATCAGCAGGAGTAGCCACGGCTACATCCATGCCCATCTTCAGACCACCAACGATCAGGGAGTTGGCCATGTTGTTGCCATCGCCGATGTAGACCATTTTCAGGCCTTCCAGTTTGCCGAATTTTTCGCGGATGGTCATTAAGTCAGCCAGAACCTGGCAAGGATGGCAATAGTCAGTCAGACCGTTGATGATTGGAATGGATCCGTACTGGGCCAGGTCTTCGACTTCTTTTTGTTCGTAGGTGCGGATCATGATGCCATCCAGGTAGCGGGAAAGAACGCGGGCGGTATCCTGAACAGGTTCGCCACGGCCGATCTGCAGGTCAGCCGAAGACAGGAATAAAGGCTGGCCGCCTAACTGATGAACACCGGTTTCAAAGGAAACGCGGGTTCTCGTCGAAGATTTCTGGAAAATCAGACCTACAGATTTTCCTTTTAAATAAGGGTGTTCAATCCCATGTTTCTTTTCATATTTCAACTGATCTGCAAGATCGAGGATCCGAGTAATTTCTTCCGGGGACAGATCCTGCAGTTTCAATAAATGATTCATGCAAAAACCTCCTTCATGACCGCAACTGCCTGATCCATCTGCTCATAAGAAAGCGTTAATGGGGGCAGCAGGCGGATGGTGCCTTTGCCCGCTTTCAGGGCCAGCACACCTTTTTCTCTTAATTTGGCTAAGTCATCCAGAACCGCATCCGGTCCGACTTCAATGCCGATCATCAGACCCATGCCGCGTACATCCTGAACGTGATCAGAATCCAATGCTTTGATGGCATCCATCAGATACTGGCCTTTTTTGCTGACTTCTTCCAGGAATTCCGGCTGGCCAACCGTATCGAGAACGACATTGGCCGCACTGGCTGCTAATGGGTTACCGCCAAATGTAGTGCCATGGTCACCGGCTTTTAAGACATCCTGTGTCTTTTCACCCGCAAGGACAGCTCCGATGGGAACACCGCCGCCAAGACCTTTGGCACAGGAAACCAGATCCGGACTGAGGCCATAGTTCTGGTAACAGAAGAAGGCACCGGTCCGTCCTACACCTGTCTGAACTTCATCAATCATGAGCAATACGTCATTTTCAGCGCACAGCTTTGCGACTTCAGAAACGAAAGGTGGGTCTAAAGGACGGACGCCGCTTTCGCCCTGTACAAGTTCCATCATGATGCCGGCATATTTGCCTGAGGTGAGTTTTTCATTGAGATCTTCCAGATTGCCGACTTCGACATAGTCAAAACCTTTGGTAAAGGGGAAGAAGTTGGCATGGAAGTGATCCTGACCAGTCGCTTCCAAAGTGGCAATCGTCCGGCCATGGAACGAATTGCGTAAGGTCAGAATATTCAGCCGTTCGGGATCCTGATATTTATCCCAGCTGTACTTCCGGGCGATTTTGATCATGCCCTCATTGGCTTCCGCACCCGAATTGGCATAGAACACGCGCTTGGTGCCGGCCAGTTTATTCAATTTGGCGGCCGCATGGATCATGGGCTCGGTATAAAACAGGTTAGAAGCCTGCATCATTTTGCCAGCCTGATCGGATACGGCCTTTACAAGGGGTTCATAGTTATGGCCCAGGGCATTGACCCCAATGCCCGAGGTCAGATCCAGATAAGGTTTTCCTTCCAGATCATATAAAATGCAGCCATCGCCGTGATCTAAAGCCAGATCAAACCGGCCGTAGGTCTGCATCAGATTGTCATGTTCAATTGCTTTTAAGGTTTCAAAATCCATCAGATTTCCTCCTGGCTGAACATTGTTCCAATGCCAGCGTTGGTCAGTAATTCAATCAGAATTGAATGCGGCACACGGCCATCAATAATACTTGCCCGGGAAACGCCCTGGCGGACAGCCTCCACGCAGCAGGCAACTTTGGGAATCATGCCCCCTGAGATGACACCAGTCGCTTCGAGCGCCGGGATCTGGGAAACTTTAATATTGGCAATCACGCTGTCTGGATCAGCAGGATCCGCGAGCAGACCACTGATATCCGTTAACAGAATCAGTTTCTTGGCATGCAGTGCACCGGCAAGCTGGCTGGCGGCAAGGTCGGCATTGATGTTGTAGGAATGCCCATCATACAGTCCGGCCGCAACCGAGGAAATGACGGGGATATATCCTTTATCAATGACATCGGAAACAAGCTGACAGTTGACCTGAACGATATCGCCGACATAGCCATAATCATCATCACTGCCCTCTTCGACATGCGGAATGGCCTGGAAGAGATTGCCATCCATGCCGCCAAGGCCAATGCCTTTGCCTTCCAGATGGCTGACCAGTTCTTTGTTCACCTTGCCGCAAAGAACCATCTGCACGATTTCCATCGCTTCTTCATCCGTCACGCGAAGACCATTCACAAAGTGGGATTCCACGCCGGTGCGTTTGAGCATCCGGTTGATATCCGGACCGCCGCCATGCACGAGTACAACATGGATGCCCACCAGATGGAGCATCAATACATCTTCAATGACGGCTTTTTTCAGCTCTTCATCAATCATGGCGTTTCCGCCATATTTCACGACGACCACTTCGCCGTTATATTCTTTTAAATACGGCAGGCTTTCCGCTAAAAGCGCCGCTCTCTGTTCCGGCAGGATCATGTGCGGTAGTCTCCATTGATCTTGACATAGTCATACGTCAGATCGCAGCCCCAGCAGGTGGCCTGTTCATTTCCCTCATGCAGATCGGCAATGATTTCAATGGCATCAGGCTCCAGAATCTTGGCCACCTTGTCTTCATCAAATTCAATGCCCTTGCCAGACTTGCAGACGAGGATTTCGCCATTTTTCGAAGCGAAGTAAATATCCACCAGTGCCGGATCAAATTTGGCTTTGGAATAACCCATCGCACAAAGGACACGGCCCCAGTTGGCATCGGCACCAAATACAGCGGCTTTTAATAAGGAAGAAGAAGCCACGCTCATGGCCAGTGTTTCGGCCTGATCTTCCGTGGCCGCATTTTTAACATCCACCGTAATCAGACGGCTTGCGCCTTCGCCATCACTGGCAATGGCAATGGCCAGATGTTCCATGACCGTTTTCAGGGCCGTTTTGAAGGTTTCATAGTCGGCGCCTTCTCGAGTAATTTCAGCATTGCCAGCCAGACCGTTAGCTAAAACGATGCACATATCATTGGTAGAAGTATCGCCATCGACGCTGATGCGGTTGAAGGTCTTTTTGACATTGGATTTGAGCATCTGGCTTAAGCATTCACTGCTGATGGCCGCATCGGTGGTGATGAAGCAAAGCATGGTTCCCATATTGGGGTGAATCATGCCGGACCCTTTGGCAATTCCGCCCAGACGGACAATCTTACCATCCAGTTCAAATTCCACCGCATATTCTTTGACTTTCGTATCGGTGGTCATGATCGCATGGGCACTTTCCATCGGATCCTGGCCTAAAACAATGGCGTTGGTTCCCGCCACGATTTTTTCAATCGGTAGTTCCTGACCGATGACACCAGTTGAAGCGACAAGGACATCTTCAACATCCAGATTCAGTTTTTTAGCAGCTGCTTCAGCCTGAAGCAGAGCATTCTTGGCATCATTGATGGCACAGGCATTGGCATTGCCCGAATTGACGGTAATCGCCTGGGCTTTGCCATTGGCCAGATGTTTCATATTCAGGTACAGCGGTGCGGCTTTGACCTGGTTGGAGGTGTAAACCGCCGCGGCATTACAGGGGACACTGGAAACAATTAACGCCAGCTCTTTTTTTGCGGGATTGTTGCGCAGGCCGCAGTGCACGGCGCCGGTGGAAAATCCCTGAGCGGCTGTAATGGAGGAAGTAACAGGTTTCATCCGGATTTCCTTTCTATTTCGTTTTTATCTTGATCGATCGCTCATCGGATGAGGATCGGAAAATTTTTCAGATTTTCGTTGGTTCTTTTTTCTCTTTCATTTAAAGGGCCAGACCTTCAAATTCCGGCAGGCCAAGCATGAGGTTCATGTTCTGAACCGCAGCACCGCTTGCCCCTTTGCCCAGGTTGTCGAAGCGGGCATTGAGCACATAGCCGTTTTCATTGCCGTTGATAAACAGCTCCATCTGATCGGTACCGGCCAGCGTATTGCTGAAAAGAGCCGATTCACCAGGATGGACATGAATATTGGTGTTCTCATACCACTTGGCGAAGAACTGATACAGACTTTCAGGATCAAGTTTCTTTCCGTCTTCGGTCAGATCCGCCGGATCAATGAAGACCGAAACCAGCATGCCCTGTGCAAAGTCATCAACAACCGGCACAAACAACGGGGTCTGTTCCAGATGGCAGACAGCTTTCATTTCCGGCAGGTGTTTATGGCCAAGGCCCAGACCATAGGCTTTTGGACTGGCCATGGCTTCGGTTTTATTGCCTTCATAGTCTTCAATCATCTTGCGGCCGCCGCCGGTATAACCGGTTAACGAGAAAGCTGTCAGCTTCGTATCCGGTTTGAGCAGTCCGCCTGCAACAAATGGATAGACCAGGGAGATAAACCCACTGGCATGACATCCGGGATTGGCGACAAGCTTTGCATTCTGAATCGCCGTGCGGTGCTCTTCATCGAGTTCCGGAAAGCCATACGTCCACTCTGGATTGGTCCGGTGGGCCGTACTGGCATCGATGATTTTGGTCTCCATGCCCGACATCAGTTCAACGGCTTCTTTGGCCGCTGCATCCGGCAGGCACAGGAAGACCAGATCCGCTTCCTTCATGAGCGCCTTGCGGGCTTCGGGATCCTTTCGCATGGCAGGATCAATTTCTAAAAGCTGTAAGTCCGGGCGGTTTTTGAGCCGTTCATGGATCTGTAATCCGGTTGTTCCCGCCTGGCCATCAATATAGATTTTCTTCATGGTTTTCATTTCCTTTTGTTATGGCTTTATCCATTTGAAAGGACCTAAAGCCAAACACAGGCCAGTTGAGCCTGTGTTGGTGAGCTTTGTTCTTCATGTAAAGTAAAATCAGACATTCCCGCTCCATTTGTTTTGGGAATGGATCTCCGGCCAGATCGAAAGAAGACCGGATGGGTTTGAATCGTAATTACGATTTATGCGCTTTGGCAAATTCTTTGGCTTTGGCTGCCTGGTCGAGAACCGACTGTGGCGATGGGCCGCCATAGACTTTGCGCTGATTGACACAGTTAAGTAAATCAATGGCTGGATAGAAGTCATCTTCAAAGAGCGGACATAAGGCCTGCAGCTCTTCGAGCGTTAAATCTTCCAGCGCTTTTCCCTGCTCAAGGCAGCTGGCCACCAGCTGACCGGTCAGTTTGTAGGCATCCCGGAATGGCATGCCTTTTTTTGCCAGATAATCGGCACAGTCTGTGGCATTGATAAAGCCTTTCAGACCGGCCTGTTTCATGTTGGTCTTGTTGACTTTCATGGTCTTTAACATCGGAACCAGAACCTTCAAGCACTGTTCCACGGTGTCACAGGCATCAAAGATGGCTTCTTTGTCTTCCTGCATGTCCTTGTTATAGGCCAGCGGCAGACCTTTCATGACCGTCAGCAGACCCATCAGATCGCCATACACCCGACCGGTTTTTCCACGGATCAATTCGCACATATCCGGGTTTTTCTTCTGCGGCATAATGGAACTTCCGGTTGAGAAAGCATCATCGAGGTCGATGAATTTGAACTCCCAGGAACTCCATAAAATCATCTCTTCACACATACGAGACATGTGCATCATCAGGATGGACAGATCGGAAAGGAATTCAATACAGAAATCACGATCCGAAACAGCATCGATGGAGTTGGACATCGGCTTGGAAAAGCCAAGGCGTTTTGCTGTGAATTCCCGGTCCAGATCAAAGGTGGTTCCGGCCAGGGCCCCCGCACCCAGCGGGCATTCATCCATGACATCGAGCGTATTTTCCAGACGTTTGATATCGCGGCTGAACATATTGGCATAAGCCATCATCGTATGACCAAAGGTCACGGGCTGTGCTCTTTGTAAGTGGGTGTAGCCCGGAACGATGGTATCGGCATTGGCATTGGCAATATCAGCCAGGGTATCAATCAGCCGGCACAGTCTGTTTTTGATTTCATTGATGCGTTCAACGACAAACAGACGGGTATCGAGTGCCACCTGATCGTTCCGGCTGCGGCCGGTATGGAGCTTCTTGCCAGCATCGCCGATCTTGGCCGTCAGCAGCTGTTCTACACAGGTGTGAATATCTTCATATTCATCCGTAAACTGAATGCGGCCGGCATTCATGTCGGATAAAAGTTCAAGCAGGCCATGATGAATGGCTGCTTTTTCGTCTTTGGTCAGAATGCCCTGGTTTTCGAGCATGCACGAATGCACCAGGGATCCCAGAATATCCTGCGAGTACAGTCTGTTATCAAAGGAAATGGAACTGTTAAAGTCGTTTGCGGCAGGATCTGTTCCTTTCGAGATCCGCCCGGCCCAGAGCGTACTCATTATTCAACGCTGGAGAAATGTTCTCCAGTCTGTTCAGCCAGGACCTGGTCATTGATTGCCCGAACAGCAACCGGCAGACCAAACAGGTTGATGAATCCGGCAGAATCGGCCTGATCGTAGCAGTCATCTTCATCGAAAGTCGCCATGCCTGCGTTGTACAGCGAGAATGGAGAAGTGACAGAGACAGGGAGGATGTTTCCTTTATATAACTTCAGGGTGACATCACCAGTAACGGTTTCCTGTGTAGAGTCTACAAATGCGGATAATGCTTTTCTTAATGGGGTGTACCACAGTCCGTCATAAACCAGTTCCCCGAATTTCTGGCCGACGATTTCTTTGAAGTGTTTGGTGTTTTTATCCAGTGTGATTTCTTCGAGTTTCTTGTGAGCTGCATACAGAATGGTTCCGCCTGGTGTTTCATACACACCTCTGGACTTCATGCCGACCAGTCTGTTTTCAACGATGTCCAGAATACCGATACCGTTGGCGCCGCCGACTTCGTTGAGTTTGAGAATGATTTCTTTGGCGCTCATTGGCTGATCATCCAGCGCTGTTGGAACGCCTTTGTCAAAGTGCAGTTTGATTGTGGTTGGCTTGTCGGGAGCCATTTCCGGAGAAACACCCAGTTCCAGAAAGCCCGGTGTATTGATTGGGGCTTCGTTGGCCGGATCTTCCAAATCCAGACCTTCATGAGACAGGTGCCAGAGGTTTTTATCTTTGGAGTAGTTGGTTTCTTTGGAAATCTTTAAAGGAATGTTGTGGGCTTTCGCATATTCGATTTCTTTTTCTCTGGAGTTCAGTTCCCAGAACCGCCATGGAGCGATGATGTCCATTTCTGGAGCGAACGCTTTGATGGCCAGCTCAAACCGAACCTGGTCGTTTCCTTTACCGGTGCAGCCATGGCAGATGGCCTGGGCGCCTTCGGCTTTGGCAATTTCAACAATCCGTTTGGCGATGATTGGTCTTGCAAAAGATGTACCTAACAGATAGTCTTCGTAGCTTGCACCAGCTTTTAAGGATGGAATGATATAGTCATCGACAAATGTGTCCGTTAAATCTTCGATATACAGCTTGCTTGCGCCAGTGGCCAGGGCTTTTTCTTCCAGGCCATCCAGTTCGCCTGCCTGGCCGACGTTTCCAGAAACGGCGATGACTTCACAGTTTCCATAATGTTCTTTCAGCCATGGAATGAGGCAGGATGTATCCAGTCCGCCAGAATAGGCAAGGACGATTTTCTTATAGTTTTTATTTTCGTTATGTAAGTTGCTCATAATGGGTATTCTCCTTAGTTGTGTCTGTTTTCCTGAGTTGTCTTCACATCTTTTCGATGTAGTTTTTCTTTGTGATCGTCTGTTCAGGCTCTGTCTGATTCAGCCTGCGATCGATCTTTTCTGAACACTTCGTCTTTTCAATACGTTCAGATTGGATTGGGTTCGGGTTTGCGTTTTGGACATTCAGGAACGAGACCTGGGATGTCCTCAGTCGGCCTTGAGAGTTTCAAGGGTTCGTCGGCCTTCCTGCATAAGGAATCTCCCCTTTCAAAAAAAAACGCCCTTCCCCAAGGAAAGGACGATCAATATCGCGGTACCACCAATCTTCCCTCTGATCAATGCAGAGGACACTTTCCCATAACGCCAGGTCGCGGGAACCACTCGATTTACTTCGCGGCTCCACTCACGGACACGTTCGCTGTCTTCCAGACGCCATGTTTCACCACACCATGGCTCTCTTTGGACTTTCCGACAGGTACTTCTTCCGGTCATCGATTTGATGATTCGTATTCTAACGGCCTGCGCTCAAATCGCAACGTTTTTGAAATGTAAGCTTTGAATTTTTCAGAAAAATGTTGAAAAACGTCTGAATTACTGACAATTCGTTGAGAAATCAATCAAGTTCATCGCTTGATTATGGGAAAAAGCAATGTTCAGGATGACCTCTGGTCAGAAATGGAAAACAAAAAGCAGGCTGGAATCTGTCTGGTCTGAACAGATTCCAGCCTGCCGCTTTTCATCCTTTCATCGAAAAAGAAGACAAGGAAAGGCCTGCCCATAAATATCGAGGAGACATTTTCATGCTCGCTCTTTTTCTGGCTCATTTCCCTACTCTTTTTCGCGCCTGTTTTCTTCGAGCTGATAGCGCTCCGGCAAGGCAATAAAGGTGCAAAGAAACAAGAACAGCGCGCTGACCAGCGAGGTATAGTGGCCAAGATAAGGACAAAGCATAGCACCGCCGACAATCCCCGCAAAGTAAGCCAGCACGATAATCAGATACACCATTGCCCGAAATGCGTCCGCCCGATCATGCACCGTTAAAAAACGGGTCAGATGGATAATGGAATTCTGGAAACTGCCGGTGATGACAATCGTCGCCACCGGAGTGCGCCGGATTTTACGGAAAGTAATCGTCTGCAGGCCTGTGGCCAGACCAAAAATCGGATTGGCCAGCGCATTCCAGCTGTCGGGTAAAAAGGAAGCTGAAGTAATCAGGACGATTTCAATCAGGAAGGGAATCTGGCGCCATCTTGGATAATCCGGCTTGTCTTTATAGTGTTCGGCAATGATGATGCCAATCGCAAACATCAGCGGTGGAAACAGATACTTGGTGACGTTCGCAAAGTTACCCTGAGCCAAGTCCAGACCCAGATACAGGATATTTCCACTCTGGGAGCTCGCAAAAACATGGCCTCTGGTCACATAGGTACAGGCATTCAGGATGCCGATTCCAATGGAAAGCAGCACCCCAAGGCGCACGGATTCAATATGCTCCTCGCGGTCGTTTTCTACAATTTCCTGGAGCAGTGGACGATCAGGACTGACCTCTTTGGTCGCTTGGCTGGGATTGGTTAAAGAAGAATTCTGCTTTTGTACAGCAGCAGATTCGGACTGGTTTGAAGGAGATGGTTGTGTACTCATGTCTTTATTATCGTCACCAAAATGGCCCAGTTCTTGACAGATACCCAGCTATCCAAAATCCATCCTGAATCCTTCTTAAATTTTCCGGTATGGACAGCCCGGAAAGCACAAAAGATTTGTCCTGTTTTCGGCCCATTTGATTTCTTCCTGAATCGGGATTGGCAATGGATATTTTCAGGATTTCAGAAACTGTTTATACTTGGACCATGAACAGAAACGATGAACTGAAACAGCTCCAGACCTGGCGGAAGAGTCTCCACCAGATTCCCGAACTCGAACTGGATCTGCCTTTAACCAAACAGTATTTACTCCAGCAGCTGGATGGACTGGACTGCATCATTACCCATCCGATTGACTCGGCCATTGCGGCTTTTTTCGATAATGGAAAGGAAAAAACAATCGCCTTTCGCAGCGATATGGATGCCCTGCCCGTCAAAGAAAATACCGGGCTGCCCTTTAAAAGCCAGTTTGAAGGCCGTATGCATGCTTGTGGGCATGATGGGCATATGAGCAACCTGCTCTTGCTTGCACACCGCATTCAGAAGATTTATAAAGAACTGCCCTGCAACATTTTGTTGATTTTCCAGCCCGGAGAAGAAACCCCGGGTGGGGCGCAGCCTATTCTTGATACCGGGCTGTTTGAAAAGTACAATGTTGCGGCTGTCTTTGGCCTGCATCTATGGCCGCTTCTTCCAGCCGGCCAGCTTGCGACGATTTCCGGTCCCATGATGGCCAGCGCCACTGAAATCGATGTGGACATTGAGGGCAAGGCAGTTCATGCTGCCCGCCACAACGAAGGCATTGACGCCCTGGAAATTGGCATGCGCTTTTTTCGCTATGCGATGACTCTTGAACAGAGTCTTCCCGAAGGGGTCAACCGCCTGCTCCAGTTTGGCAAAATGAGTGCCGGCCGGGTGCGCAATGTGGTCGCGGATCATTGCCTTTTGCAGGGAACGCTGCGCGGGTTTGATTTTGAGACCATCAATTTTCTCAAAGGCGGCCTGGAAGAGATAGCCCGGGAACTTGAACACCAGACCCGGGCAAAAATTACCATTCACTGGTCCGATGCCTACCCGCCAGTCCACAACGATGAAGCACTGGTGCAGCGCATCACGGACACGGTTGATGGTTTAACGCTGTTAGAAAAGCCCGTTATGATTGCGGAAGACTTTGCCTCTTACCAGCAGAAAGTGCCCGGGGTGTTCTTCTTTTTAGGCACCGGCACTGGAATTGAGCTGCATGATTCGCGCTTTACCTTTGATGAATCCATTCTGCTTGAAAGTGCAGATTTATTTGAAAAACTCGCTCATCTTGAATTCTAGCCAAATAAAAAGACCGCCGTACGCGGTCCTTTTATTTGGCTGTTTTACTGGATTCAAAGCTGTTTTCAGCCTATCAAAAGAGACAGGCCGATACTTGGGGCCAATGATCAGAATCGATTATTTCCCTTCGGTGCGGTAGCCGTCCGGGTTGTTGGACTGCCAGTTCCAGGAGGTGCGGCACATGTCATCCAGGTCGTATTCAGCCTGCCAGCCCAGTTCTTCTTTGGCCAGGTCACTGTTGGCATAGCACATCGCGATATCGCCCTCACGTCTTGGTTTGATGGCATAAGGAATCGGATGGCCACAGGCTTTTTCAAAGGCATGGATCACATCCAGAACGGAACTTCCTTTGCCTGTGCCCAGATTATAAACCTTCACCCCGCCGTTGTGCTTGATCTGACCTAAAGCCGCAACATGGCCTTTTGCCAGGTCAACGACATGGATGTAGTCACGAACACCGGTGCCATCCGGGGTTGGATAGTCATTGCCGAAGACACCGACTTCTTTAAGTTTGCCCACGGCCACCTGAGCAACGTAAGGCAGCAGATTGTTTGGGATGCCTTTGGGATCTTCACCGATCAGGCCGGATTCATGGGCACCGATTGGGTTGAAGTAACGAAGCAGTAAAACGTTCCAGTCAGGATCTGCAGTGTGAACATCGGTCAAAATCTGTTCGATCATCCATTTGGACCAGCCATATGGGTTGGTGCAGGTGCCTTTTGGACATTTTTCGGTAATAGGAATCTCAACTGGATCGCCATACACGGTGGCCGAAGAAGAGAAGATGATGTTTTTGACGTTATGGTTTTTCATTACATCGATCAGATTGAGCGTGCCGCCGATGTTGTTTTCATAGTATTCGATTGGTTTGCGTACACTTTCGCCAACAGCTTTTAAACCCGCAAAGTGAATGACTGCATCCACCTGTTCCTGATCGAACACACGATTCAGGGCTTCTTTATCAAGAAGGTCAACTTTATAGAATTTCACTTTCTTACCAGTGATTTCTTCAACACGCTCTAATGCTTTTTGGTCTGCGTTGTATAAGTTATCCACAACGATAACTTCATGACCGGCATTGAGCAATTCAACGTCAGTGTGGGAGCCGATATAGCCGGCACCGCCAGTAACCAGAATTTTCATACGATATCTACCTTTTCTACCTTTCGGGGATTGGGCTTGTTCAGTTGGATCTGTTCAAGCTGTTTTCTGTTTGGAGAAAACCCAGTCCAACTCCCTTTTTTGCGGGCACTGCCTGTTTTTCAGGCATTGCCTGCTTTTGGAGAGCGGAATGGGTGTTGTTTTTATTTTTGAACGCGTGGCAGGCTGTTTCCAGTCTGCGGCTTTTAAAATCCTGCGCGTTATCGACTGATTTTTAAAGCGCGGCGATAAAGCGGTGGAAAGCTTTACGGCCTTCTTTATCCGTCTTGTAAACCCCGGCGTCTTCCAGAACGTGACTGAAGACTAAACCGATTTCATCGTGGATGATCTGATCAATATTGGAAGCATCCAGATCTGGATGCCTGGCGAGAATCTCATCCGCCCAGTCGGCATGTTTTTCCAGGACTGGATTGGCCCGCAGATCTTCATGGTTGAGGATGGCTGCTTTCAGATCGGACATTTCCTGTTTCAGACGAGCTGGCAGAACGGCCAGACCCATGACTTCAATCAGACCAATGTTTTCTTTTTTGATGTGGTGCCACTGTTCATGGGGATGAAAGACACCCAATGGGTGTTCTTCACTTGTAATGTTGCAGCGTAAAACCAGATCGATTTCATAGTCACTGCCCCGACGGCGGACGATTGGGGTAATGGTGTTGTGTGGTTCACCATCGTTAGCAATGATCATGGCGGCTTCGTCGGTATATCCACGCCAGGTATCCAGAATATGGTCAGCCGCTTCAATGATGCGGCTGCGATCTTCTCCACGCAGACGAATCACGGACATTGGCCAGTTGACGATGCCAGCTTTAAGATCTTCGAAGCCAGGAATGGTGATTTCTTCTTCAATTTCCGCTTTGGCCATTGGGAAATCATGATTTCCGCCCTGGAAGTGGTCATGGGAGAGAATTGATCCACCAACGATTGGTAAGTCAGCATTGCTGCCTAAGAAATAGTGTGGGAACAGGTCAACAAAGTCGAACAGTTTCACAAAGGCATCGTGATTGATGGCCATTGGAGTGTGTTTGCCATTGAAGACGATGCAGTGTTCATTGAAATATACGTATGGCGAATACTGGAAGCCCCAGTCGGAACGGTTAACGGTAATCGGGATAATGCGGTGGTTGGTGCGGCCTGGATGATTGACACGGCCGGCATAGCCTTCGTTTTCCATGCACAGCTGGCATTTTGGATAGCTGGACTGTGGGGCGTTTTTGGCAGCGGCAATGGCTTTGGGATCCTTTTCCGGTTTGGACAGGTTGATGGAAAGCTCAAGTTCGCCATAAGGAGAAGCTGCACTCCAGCGCTCATCTTTGGCGATGCGGTCGCGGCGGATGTAGTTGGAATCCTGAGAGAGTTTATAGAACCAGTCGGTTGCCGCTTTTGGATTTTCCGCAAAGAGGTTGTCAAAGACAGCCTGAATCTGAGCCGGGCGGGCAAGCAGAGCGTTCATCAGTTTGGCATCAAATAAGTCGCGGTAGGTAATGGAGTCTTCAATGATTCCACGCTGTGCAGCGATGTCGAGCAGATCGTTTAAGACTTCCGGCAAGTCGATGGGGTTGCCATCTGGTGTCCAGGCGTTTTCATCGATTGAATCCTGGTGCATCAGGTCGAGAAGCAGGTTGGTGGCGTAAATACGTTCGCTTTCAGGCAGCAGGCCTGTCTGCACTCCGTATTCCACCAGTTTTAAAATTGATACGTCAGCCATAATCTATCTTCTTTCTACCGGGCCGCTCGTTTGTGGCGCCCAGAATGTTTTACTAAATATCTATCTATAATTTACTAAAATTTTACCTGATTGCAACCGTCTGGAAGAAGATTTTAAAAGTTTTTTGCGACCTCTTTTTCCTTCCACGCCAGACGGTCGTCAGTTTTCCGATTTCAAAATTTCAACTCATCCGCCGCTCATATCCTTATTGTATGTCAGAAAGCCTGTGAAAGCGTTTTACTTTCGAAATTCTCCAAAAGAACCTGTCTGAAGTATCCGATTTAGATTATCTCTTATGTTCTTCGATCTTTACCAATGGTTTTACTTGCACTGAATGTATCCAAAAGAGATGATTTCAGCCTGGAAAAGCATGAAATGAAACGTTTCAACATTTTCTTCTTGTATCTGTATGGCGGATGCCGTATTCTTGTTTCAGATGAAGCAAGAGCGCTTACACCATTCAATAATCCGATAGATAAAGCTGATTTTTGAGGGTGAATTTTGCCGCTTTCATGCGGCCTCAAGGAGATTTATGTCAGAACTTAACTTACATCACATTAAAAAAGTTTATCCGAACGGTTTCGAAGCTGTTCAGGACTTTAACCTCGACATTAAAGACGGCGAATTCGTAATTTTCGTAGGTCCATCCGGCTGTGGTAAATCCACTACCCTGCGTATGGTTGCTGGTCTGGAAGATATTTCCGATGGTGACCTGTACATTGATGGCAAACGTGTAAACGATCTGGATCCAAAAGACCGTAACATCGCCATGGTTTTCCAGAGCTACGCTCTGTATCCTCATATGACTGTTCGCGAAAACATGGAATTCCCATTAAAGATTGCGAAACTGCCAAAAGAAGAAATTGATTCCCGTGTTGCTGAAGCTGCCAAGACTTTAGGTCTGGAAAGCCTGCTTGATCGTAAACCAAAAGCTCTGTCCGGTGGTCAGAGACAGCGTGTTGCCATGGGTCGTGCAATCGTACGTCATCCAAAAGTACTGCTGATGGATGAACCATTATCCAACCTGGATGCTAAACTGCGTGGTCAGATGCGTGTTGAAATTTCCAAACTGCACGAAAAACTGGGTTCCACCATTATCTATGTAACTCATGACCAGACTGAAGCTATGACGCTGGGTGACCGCATTGTTGTTATGAGTGATGGTGAAGTTCAGCAGATCGATACTCCATCCAACCTGTACCAGTACCCAGTCAACAGATTCGTTGCCGGATTCATCGGTTCTCCACAGATGAACTTCATGGACGTTGTCATTAAAGAAGCCGGCGACAAAATTTACCTGACCATCGGCGATGACGATATCCTGATCTCTGATGAAAAAGCCGCTAAACTGAAAGCCAAAGGCTACAAAGATGGTCAGTCCGTTGTTTTAGGTATCCGTCCTGAAGACTTATCCGACCACCCAGAAATGCTCGCTAAATTCCCAGAATCCACTGCCAAAGGTAAAGTTGAAGTTTACGAAATGCTCGGTTCCACTTCCAACCTGTATGTAGACTGCAACGGCACTCAGGTTACCGCTGCCGTTGACCCATCTACAAAAGCACGTGTTGGTGATGTAGTAACCCTGGCTTTCAATAACAACAACATCCAGATCTTCGATAAAGATTCCAACAAGAACATCCTCGTTGATCTCGATCCAGACACAGGTACAATCCTGAAATAGTTTTATCCATCGAATGCCCGGAATTTTTTGAATTCCTCCAGGTCAGGACCCGCAAGGGTCCTGATTTTTTTGTTCTCTGATCCATTTTCCAATCGATAAGAGCCTGATCCGCCAAAGACGCGCCTTGATTTTTGTTATCGATTTCATGCAAAATAAGTCTGTTAATCATTTAGAAACAAAAGCATCCAGGCCGGATTCTTTTGTTCAGAAAGGAAATCTATTCATGAAAGTCTGTGTTATTACCGGCGGCACCCGCGGTATTGGATTTGCGACTGTCCAGGCGTTCTTAAAAGAAGGCTACAAAGTCGTTCTGTACGGATCCCGTGAAGAAACGGTCACCAAAGCGCTCAACGAACTCAACAACGATCCAAACGTCGAAGGCCGCTGGACGCATTTAATCGATGAAGAAGCCATCAATAAGGACTTCGCCGAAATCAAGGAAAAATACGGCTCCATTGACGTTCTGATCAACAACGCCGGCATTTCCGATTCCACGCCCTTCCTGCAGTATTCTGAATCCCTGTTTACCAAAGTGATGAACCTGAATGTAATTGCTCCTTATGTCTGCTCCCATGCAGCCGCACCCATCATGAAAGAACAGGGCCATGGCGTTATTCTGTTTACTTCGTCCATGGTTTCCAAAGAAGGCCAGCCATCTGGTGTTGCTTATCCGACCAGCAAATTTGCGATCAACGGCCTGACCATCTCCCTGGCCCGTGAACTGGGTAAATTTGGCATCCGCGTCAATGCGGTAGCGCCTGGCATTACCTTCACCGACATGGTCAAAGCCCTGCCAGAACAGATGATCAACCCGATGATTCAGGCCATTCCTTTAAAACGCATCGGCGAACCTGAAGATATTGCCAAAGCGTTTGTCTTCCTGGCCTCCGATCAGGCAAGCTATATTACGGGTGCCGTACTTCCGGTAGATGGCGCAATGATGGCCTAGTTCACTCATCATTTAGTCTTTATTTTAAACAGATTTATCATTTTACTTTACAGATCCAAAGCTTCAGAAGTGTCTCTGGCAGCATTCAGCCAGTACATTATGAAAGTTTGGATCTTTTTATATTGGTGCTGAAAAGCTTTATGAAGACCTAAAAAGTCTATTTAGAACTTAAATTTTCATAAGCCGATGAATTTTTCTTCTTCCAAACCTTACGTCTCCATATACGGGGTTTTGAGGAGGGTGTTTCATCAGGTGAGAACTTTTTTGTATTTTTCTCTGAACACTTCTTCTATGAAACACCTTTTATGCTTTTGATAAAGATGTTTCATCTGACTAAAAAAGCGATAAAAATACCGGTTGAAGTATTTTCGTATATGAATCGAGTAGAGAGTCATAAGTTAGTATTATGACTCCCTCTCACAGCACCGTAC
>Belle_p1__coassemble_882_pt1 | contig 21627 bp, 15 predicted proteins | sample Belle_p1__metabat2_high_PE_034 | metagenome-assembled genome bin Belle_p1
CCCCGTCCAAACCGCATAGCAATTTGGGCGGGGTATCCTTGCCTATCGAATGAAATCTTCGAACTTGGTCGGAGAGATTTCGACCACCCGGAGGACACCCTGCAAATGCTGGAGATCGAGTCTGATGAAGACAGAAACCTGGAGAATGAAGCAGCCAAGGAATAAGCAATTAAGGAACAAGAAATCAAGGAACAAGAAATCAAGGAACAAGAAATCAAGGAACAAGGAATATGAGTGCATTTCTCTGCCCTGCAAAAGCCAGGAAATCAATCTGGTGTCTGTTCAAGTCCATTTGAAAGTGCTCACCTCTGGTTCTTTTAATTTTCCACAAAAATTCTTACGTAAAAAAACAGCCATGGAGTTTGAGGGCTCCATGGCTGTTTTGATGCTGAAAATTTTGGTTGAGGATCAGAAAAAATCTGTGTCTTTTCTGTATTGAAAAAGCTGTCTGATTCTGGTCTTTGATCTTCCATGATATTGGCCAGAACCGGATGACAGTTTTAAGAGCTTGAAAACTGTGGCTAAACCATCTCTGGAAGATAAGTCATAACCTGCTTTTCCCAGCTTGGCCAGTCATGCGGGGTATCTTCACTCCAGAAGTAAGTTGGGATCTGAATTCCCTTTGCATAAAACAGATCTGCCATACGGCGCAGGTCTCTGAGGGTTTCGTTTTCCCAGGCACCTAACCCAACGACGATACGGGCATCGTTGTTGTTGTATTTCTGAATATATGGGTGATTCGGATCCATATTTGGCAGATAAGCCAGCGGACTGTTCTGGTAGAAGTTGCCATCGAAGTTATTATCGTAAATATAGGCCGACATGTCATAAACACCCGACATGGCCAGCAGTTTGGTAAAACGATCCGGGAAGCGCAGGAAGAAATTGACCGCATGCGTAGCGCCCATACTGGCTCCCATGACCATCATTGGAGCATCTTCACTTTGACCAGCCTTGGCAAGAGCGGATGGAATCAGTTCATTCATCACATAATTCACCCAGTTCTCCTGCTGGGCCATGCGCCAGTCACTTGGTCCATGACTTGACCACGTTTCTTTATCAATGGTATCGACCGTTACAAACTGAATTCGGCCTTCATCAATCAGATCGCTCATTAACTCAAACATGTGGCGATCTTCCCATTCATAAAAACGGCCATCCTGACAGGGAACGATCAGGCACAGAATGCCATCATGGCCATACATTTTAAATTCCATATCCCGGTTGAGGTAGTGGGAATATTCTTTAAAGTATCGTCCTTCCATAAACAAACCATTTCCTTTCTCAAAATCTTTCCTATTTTGTCACATTTTTTAGCCAAAAAAAATCCCATCTGTGTAACAGAAAGGAATCGTCCTTGATTTGTCGTGTTTAGCAGTTTGAATTTGACCGAAGTCAAGACTATAATTCCCTTGACTTTCTATGAAATGAGGTTCCAATGTCAGATAAAGAAAAGATTATCAATATCGCAGTAATCGCCCACGTTGATGCCGGTAAGAGTACTCTGGTCGACGCTTTTTTAAGACAGAGTGATGTCTTCCGTGACAACGAAGAAGTCGTTGACTGCGTCATGGATTCCAACGATCTTGAACGAGAACGTGGAATCACGATTTATTCCAAGAACTGTTCCGTCATCCATGATGGCGTAAAAATTAATATCGTCGATACTCCGGGTCACGCCGACTTCTCCAGTGAAGTTGAACGGATCATGGGTACCGTCGATACCGTTATTCTGCTGGTTGATGCCAGTGAAGGCCCAATGCCTCAGACTCGTTTTGTTCTGTCCAAGGCTCTTGAAATTGGTCTGAAACCAATCCTGCTGATCAACAAGATCGATAAGAAAGATCAGCGGGCTCAGGAAGTCGTCGATGAAGTTTACGATCTGTTCCTGGATCTGAACGCCACTGATGAGCAGCTGGATTTCCCGATCCTGTATGGTATCGCCCGTGAAGGTATCGTTCAGTACGATCTCGATACTCCATCCGATAATATCGAGCCATTATTCCAGACCATTCTCGACCGCACCAGCCCATATCCTGATCTGGATGATGAACCAGCTCAGATGCAGGTTTCTGCCCTGGCTTATGATGACTATATCGGTCGTCTGGGTATCGGCCGTATCAAACGTGGTGTTCTGCGCAAAGGCGACACCTATGTTCGCACCAACAATGATGGCACAACCAAAAAAGAAACCATCTCCAACCTGTTTGTCTACAAAGGACTTTCCCGTACACCAGTGAAAGAAGCCCACAGCGGCGATATCGTCGTCATTGCGGGTATGCCAGATGTTTCGATTGGGGATACGATCTGTGATCCAGAACATGTTGAAGCTCTGCCACATATCCCAATTGAAGAACCGACGCTGTCGATGAACTTCCATGTCAACAAATCCCCATTTGCGGGCCGTTCCGGCAAGTACGTCACCAGCCGTAACATCAAAGAACGTCTGGAAAAAGAACTGGAAGTTAACGTTGGTCTGAAAGTAGAACCAACTGAAAGTGCAGACTGCTTCAAAGTCTCCGGACGTGGTGAATTGCATATTTCCATTCTGATCGAAAACATGCGTCGTGAAGGCTACGAACTGGCGATCTCCAAACCAGAAGTTATCCTGCACCGCGATGAAAACGGCCAGAAAGTTGAACCAGTCGAAGAAGTTGTATGTATCGCTCCAGAACAGTATTCCGGTACGATCATCAACAAGCTGACTTTACGTAAAGGCACCATGATCAACATGGATGAAGAAAACGGCTACGTAAAACTGACTTACACCGCTCCAACCCGTGGTCTGCTTGGTTTCCGTAACGAATTCATCAACGATACTCATGGTGAAGGTACATTATTACGCCGTGTTTCCGGCTATACTCCATACACAGGTGAAATTCCTCAGCGTATGTTAGGTGCCATGATTTCTACCGAAACAGGTACTGCAATGACTTACGCTTTATGGAACCTGCAGGAACGTGGTTCCCTGTTCATTTCTCCGCAGACTGAAGTTTACGAAGGCATGATCATCGGTGAATCTGCCCGCAACATCGATATGGACGTGAACCCGCTCAAAAACAAGAAACTGACCGCCATCCGTTCTTCCGGTCGTGATGAAGCGATGCTTCTGACTCCACCACGCGTCTTCTCTCTGGAAGAGGCTCTGGAATGGATTAACGATGACGAACTGGTTGAAGTTACTCCTGAAACCATCCGTCTGCGTAAAAAAGGTCTGACTGCTCAGGATCGCCGCGCACTGTACCGCGAAAAGATGTCTGCTTCTGCCAAAGAAGAAAACTAATCCAGTTCAGTCTCCGTTCGATCGATCGCTGAGAAACTGCGATCAATGCATCGCAAGAACTCTGTGATTTTCTCTCAATCAACGCCATGAACATCAAGCCTCATCCCAGACGGGATGGGGCTTTTTTTTACAGGAGGAGCCGCCATTCTTTTTCCAATCGGCCCAAATCCTGAAACGCCTTGTATTCAGGAGAAAAGAGACCAATTCCGAACAGGAAAGTCCTCAAAATCCAACGGACAAGTTTCCGGCATTTTCCTTCCTTGCAGCCTGTTATAATGACATCTGATCCACGGATCCCTTTTTTGAACAAGATCCGTTTCCCTTCAATATTCTGGAAAGCGAGAGATATTTTCATGAACAATTCAATGGACTACAATTTCCATTCTCATACCTGGCGGTGCAAACACGCTGAAATGGTTGACGATGAAGAATTCGTCAAAGCCTATATCAAAAATGGATTTAAGACACTGGCCTTTACCGACCATACTCCTCAAAATCCTGTGATCGATTCCCGTAAAAACATCCGGATGGATTACGGCCAGCTTGAAGACTATCTGACCAGCATTGAAACTCTTAAAGCCAGATACAAAGATCAGATCGACATCAAAACCGGTCTGGAAGTTGAATACCTGCCTGAACTGGAACCGTTCTATGCTTCCATTTCTAATCGTCTTGATCTGATGATTCTTGGCCAGCATTTCATTCGTCGTCCCGATGGAACCCTGATCATCATGGGCAGTGAAGAATTAAACGATGAAGACGTCGAACGCTATGCCGACATGGTCGTCACCGCCATGGAAAAAGGCCTGGTTAAACTGGTCGCGCATCCTGACTACTATATGCTCAACCGCACCACCTTCGGCCCCGCCCAGGAAAAAGCAGCCCGCCGCATCTGCGAGGCTTCTTTGCGCACGGGCATTCCTCTGGAAGTCAACCTGCTTCCACCCTACAAACTCAACCAGGGCATTATCGACAAAGTCACGTATCCGTGTGCTGATTTCTGGAAGATCGCTGCTGAATATGGTGTGAATGCAATTTATGGTCTGGATACGCATCATCTGCCACAGATCGACGACTATAAGAACTCCATTGAAACCGCAAGACGACTTCTCAATCCTGAATCTATCGATCGTCTTCATTTTGTCCGCTAATCAAACCCGTCCTAAAAGCCTTTCGAGGCTTTTTCTTTTTGCCCGATTGAAAGGTTGAAAGACTAAATGAAAAGACTAAGTGATTAGAAATCCTCTTCCAGTCAAAAAAATGCGCCGCCAGGTCCGTGATCCATATCAACAGGATCAACAGGCCTTGCGGCGCAAAAACATCGATTGAAAAATTATCTGTCTTCTTCTGGACAGGTGCTTGTGGTCGATTGCAAAACAGGCTTTCCTTCTTTTTCGAGTCGTTTTTCATCCAGTTCGATCGCATTGCGAGTTTCAGGTCCCCAGATGACATAAAACGTAGCGGAGTGCTGCTGAATGATTTCCAGCGCACTGGCAATGGCTTTCCAGCTGGCCCCTTCAACCGGCCAGTTGAAGACTTCTGTAACTCTTACATCTGGATCGGCATAGAGATACCGTTTCAGTTCGGGCATACTCATTGCAGGCAGACTGTAAAACCGGCACAGAAAATCGGCAGGATCCTGTTTGGGATCGATCGTTCGCGCATCAAGAATATACGATTGCATGACTGAATTATACGTCCCCTTTTATGGGGTATGGGCCTTGAACCTCAAAAAGCTTCTCAATTTTCCTTACTTTGCCTCACATTGGGGGCATAGATCGCAAAGGACCATCTCAAAAGCCGTTCCCTCTTCATCCGGAACATTCAGCTTTTCCGTCACATCCAAAGCCTTCCGGACAAAATCACCAGCCATTCTGGCTGCCTGTTCGAGAGACTGATCATGAAGCAGGGCGCCAGTCAGAACTGCACAGAACAGATCGCCGGTGCCTGATCGCATCTGAGCACTCTTTTGGGATTCAATCCAATGAACCTGCCTTCCCTTTTCCAGGGTGCAGTCACAGATCTTGTTGCCTTCTTCAATGCCGGAAATGACAACCTTTCGGGCCCCCATTTCTGTCAGGCGGACTGCCATGGCTTCAATTTCAATCCGTGAAAACTGCTCTTTCCATTCCGTATCCGTCAGCAGGCAGGCTTCGGTTAAGTTTGGAAGCAAAACATCGGCCCGATCTGTCAGGGTGCGCATGGCTTTTTGCAGCGCTGGAGTGATCGTCGGATACGCCTTTCCATGATCCCCCATCACCGGATCGACAACAACCAGGGTCTGCGGTTTCTGGAACAGATCGAGAAAATGCAGAACATGATGAATCTGCTTTTCACTGGACAGAAACCCGGTCACAATCGCATCCACTTCCACATTCTGCTTTTTCCACTCCGCCATCATCGGATCTAAATCTTCCGTCAGATCACGCAGATAAAAAGAAGGATAGCCGGTATGGTTGGAAAGCACACAGGTTGGCAAGAGCAGACATTCAATCTGCATAACCGAAAGCACAGGCAGCTGTACGCTCAAAGAACAGCGTCCCAGTCCTGACAGATCATTGATCAACGCGGCCTTTTTCTGGCGCAGGATGGATCTGCTTCCTTCGAATTGATCGGTTGTATCCAGAATCTGATTCTCATTTTGTTTTCTGCTTTCTTCCATACGATCTCCTCCTTCTTGGTTTCCTGAATTGTCGTGGACTGACGAGTTTTTCGTCACTCATCCGTTTTCAGTACTCATTCGTTTCAACCCATAGAAGAATTCTAATCCGAAAACAATCATTTCTCCATTTTCAACCGGGAAGCGGGCTGTGATCCTTTTCTTTTGGGAATACAAAAGCCGCAGGCCTAGTCTCTTCACTGAGGAAGATCTGTGCCTGCGGCTTCGTTATTTGAATTGATCGATTGTTTTACTTTGCCAGGATCAGGATTAGGCCTTACGGGCTTTCATTTGAGCCAGGGAGGCTTCAGTCTGTTCTTTTAAGGCTCTATTCTTTTCAAGTTTTGCGTTTTCCTGATCGATCTTGGCCTGTGGTGCTTTGTTGACAAATCCTGGATTGGACAGCATCTTTTCACCACGGGCAACTTCTTTTTCAAGACGGGCGATCTCTTTTTCGAGTTTGGCAATTTCTGCGTCTACGTCAACCAGATCCGCCATGGCCGCATTGAGCTTGAAGCCTTCTACGTCACGAACGAGCAGATCTTCGCTTTCGAGAGCATCAACCAGAACGATTTTTGCCATACCTTCCAGCAGAGCTTTGCCTTCTTCGCTTAACGCGTAAGGATTGCCTTCGTTGTCCGTCAGCAGAATGTTGATCTCTTCTTTTGGTTTGAGACCATACTGAGTTTTGATTTCACGGACAGTTTCGATGCCACGTAAGATCAGGTTCATATCGGCAACGGCTTTTTCGGATACTTCGAATTCTGGAACTTCTGGCCAGTCTTCCAGGTTGATGCTTTCTTTGCCAAGGTTCAGAGCGGTGTAGATATGCTCAGTGACGAATGGCATGAATGGGGAAAGCAGAATCAGGATGGCTTTCAGAACGTAAACCAGAACCGCAATCGTATTGGAACGAACTTCTTCGTTGGAAGAATTCAGAGCCGCTTTGGACAGCTCGATATACCAGGAGCAGAAATCATCCCAGACGAAGCTGTACAGTTCGTTTCCGACCATAGCCAGTTCATAGCGGTCAAGATTCTTGGTTACGTTTTTAATCGTTTCATCCAGACGGCTTAAAATCCACATGTCTGCTTCAGACAGTTTTGTGAAGTCTGGTGTATAGGTGTGGTTTTCTTCCATCTGCATCTGAACGTAGCGGGCTGCGTTCCAGATCTTGTTGATGAAGTTCCAGCTGGAATCCAGTTTTGTTTCATCAAAGCGTAAGTCCATACCTGGTGCAGAGTTTGTGGTTAAGAAGAAACGCAGCGCGTCAGCCCCTTTGTTATGGATGACATCGATTGGATCGACACCATTGCCCAGAGATTTGGACATTTTGCGGCCCTGAGAGTCACGGATCAGACCATGGATCAGAACTTCCTTGAATGGGCGGTTATTGGTCATATGACGACCCTGGAAAGCCATACGGGCTACCCAGAAGAAGATGATGTCATAGCCGGTAACCATTACATCAGTTGGATAGTAACGTTTGTAGTCGTCCGTGATTTCCGGCCAGCCCAGTGTGGAGAATGGCCACAGAGCGGAAGAGAACCAGGTATCCAGAACATCTTCATCCTGAACCCAGTTTTCGATATCTTCTGGAGCGGTTTCGCCTACATAGATTTCGCCGGTTTCTTTGTGGAACCAGGCAGGAATGCGGTGACCCCACCATAACTGACGGGAAATGCACCAGTCTTCAATGTTTTCCAGCCACTGGTTGAAGGTGTGTTCAAAGCGTGGCGGGATGAAGGCGATGTGCTCATCGGTTTTCTGGGCATCCAGAACTGCCTGAGCCAGCGGTTTCATGCGGACAAACCACTGTTTGGACAGATATGGTTCGGCAATAACACCGGTACGTTCGGAGTGACCGACGTTATGTGGGTGTTCTTCAATGTGGTCAACAACACCGGCTGCTTCAAAGTCTTTGACTAAAGCTTCACGGCATTCGAAACGATCCATGCCCTCATATTTGTGAGCCATTTCGTTCATCGTGCCATCCGGGTTCATACAGATTGGCATTTTCAGACCATATTTTTTAGCCAGTTCAAAGTCGTTGGGGTCATGGGCTGGTGTACATTTCATAACGGCTGTACCGAAGTCCATGTCGATATAGGAGTCAGCCATGATTGGCAGAGCTTCGCCATTGGCCGGGTTGATCGCATGCAGACCCACGATATCTTTATAGCGTTCATCATCTGGATGAACAAAGATGGCCTGGTCGGCAAACATGGTTTCTGGACGGGTTGTCGCAATGACCAGTTCTTTGCCGGTTTCCTGAACGATGTATTTGAAGTAATACATCTTGCCTGGAATTTCTTTGTAGATAACTTCGATGTTGGACAGGGCTGTTTTGGCCTGTGGGTCCCAGTTGATAATGCGTTCGCCCTGATAAATCAGACCTTCGTTGTACAGGGTGCAGAATACTTTATTAACGGCTTTATTCAGGCCTTCATCCAGTGTGAAACGCTCACGCGTATAGTCCAGGGAAAGACCCATAGTTGCCCACTGTTGACGGATGAAATCAGAGTATTCGCCTTTCCACTCCCAGGCACGTTTTAAGAAGCCTTCACGGCCTAAGTCATAACGGGAAATGCCTTCGGACTGCAGACGGGCATCAACTTTTGCCTGGGTGGCAATCCCGGCATGGTCCATACCTGGCAGGTACAGAACATCATAGCCGCGTAAACGTTTATAACGGGAAAGAATATCCTGGAGGGTGTTATCCCATGCATGTCCCAGGTGCAGTTTTCCGGTTACGTTTGGAGGTGGAATGACGATTGTAAATGGAATTTTGGATTTGTCACCAGCTGTGAAATAGCCCTTGTCAATCCAGTTCTGATACGTCTCAGGTGTTTCCACCAGGTTATGATCATACTTTTTGGAGAGTTCTTTCATAAAAATCCTTTCTAGATGCCGGTCGTTCCGGCTGGCTATGCATGAAGATTCAAGATTTCGGCTGGTGATCAGATCAAGATCCAAATAACCAGACTCAAATCATCGACAAGTTTCTATTCATCGATGAACAACATTTGAAATTCTTCTGGAACATCGTAATTGCGCTGCAGGCCATGGCTGCCCGCAAAGAGGGGAGATCAACGCACGAATCGATTCGTGTAAACAGGTCAGACAATCTGGCAGACCAACAAAAAAAGGGTTTTTCCATCCTGCTTCAGGACGAGAAAACCCGCGGTGCCACCTAAATTGCTTCAGTCAGCTGAACTCTGGATCCACACAACTTTGTATCCACAAAAGATGGGTGGATTCTTTTCCACTGCTGAAAACCTCTTCGCATAACGCTGCGTCGGCGTCAGCTTCTACTCCATTCAAAGCCGCTGCTCCCAGACTACCTTCCCTGTCCTGTCTGGTTTCCTTGCACCAACCGGAAACTCTCTTATTTTCTCAGACCAGGTACTCCTTCTGTTCCTCGCATTTATGTTCAGTTTAATCATTTTCTGCCAAAAAACAAGAATCGCACCAGTTTCCCTGAAAACTTACCTTTCCAAAACGGGTTTTCATACTCTTGAATCTTTGTCATCCGCTCACAAATATGGATAGAGCTGTCATCCTGCTTTTGCCCTGCCATTCCCTTTCATCGTTTTGATCCTGGTCTTCTGTTTTCTGCTGGATGAGCAGCTACAGTCCGCCACCCCTTTTTCTTTATAAATAACCCTTATTTTTCCCAAGAAATACGCTATTTTTGGGTTTTGTCCGTCTGCACATTTCGGCTGAAGAAAAAAGATCGGTATACTCGAACCAAAGCGAAAACCTGGGATGCATAGCCCTGGTCTGCTTTGACAATCAATCGATATCCTGTCGGCTGTCGATTTCTTAGAAAGGAAGAGATTTTACTTCTATGCAACGAGAAAAACTCGGCTCCCGGCTGGGATTCATTCTGCTTTCGGCGGGATGTGCCATCGGAATTGGCAACGTGTGGAAATTCCCTTACGTCGCCGGCCAGAATGGTGGAGCCATCTTTATTCTGATTTACCTGTTCTTTCTGGTCATTCTGGGCCTGCCGGTTATGACCATGGAATTTGCAATCGGACGGGCGGCCCAAAAAAGCCCGGCTTCGATCTATAAAACCCTTGAACCGCCGTATTCGCGCTGGCACTGGCATACGCCTTTTGCGATTGCGGGCAACTATCTGCTGATGATGTTCTATACGACCGTCGCCGGCTGGATGCTGAAATACTTTATCGATACCTTACTGGGTTCTTTTGAAGGACTCAATCCAGATGGCGTAGCCGCTTATTTTGCGGGTACCCTGGCGGATCCGATTGGTGAAGTCGGCTATATGGCCATTGTCGTCGTAGCGGGCTTTGCGATCTGCGCTATCGGCTTGCAGAATGGTCTGGAGCGCATTACCAAAGTGATGATGAGTGCGCTGCTGATTTTGATGGTTGCTTTAGCCGGCAACTCTTTATTTCTGGAAGGCGCTGGTGAAGGCCTGAAGTATTTCCTGCTTCCGGACTGGAATCGATTCCTTGAAATCGGACCACTCAATGTGATTGTCGCGGCGATGAATCAGGCATTCTTTACCCTCTCACTTGGAATTGGTGCCATGGCGATTTTCGGTTCCTATATTGATAAGGACCGTTCTTTACTGGGAGAATCGCTCAACATTTCCCTGCTCGATACGCTGGTCGCCATCTGTGCGGGGCTGATCATCATTCCGGCCTGCTTTGCCTTCAAAGTTGACGTTACTTCCGGACCAAGCCTGATCTTCATCACGCTGCCAAACGTCTTTAACCAGATGCCGTTGGGTCGTCTTTGGGGATCGTTGTTCTTTCTGTTTATGACCTTTGCGGCCTTTTCGACCGTTCTGGCAGTCTTTGAAAACATCCTGGCTTCCTGCATGGATGCTTTTGGATGGAGCCGCAAGAAAGCCTGCCTGATCAATGCGATTGCGATTTTCGTGCTCTCCCTGCCATGTGCGCTTGGATTCAACCTTCTGGCATCCATTCAGCCGTTAGGAGCTGGCAGTACGATTCTGGATGGGGAAGATTTCCTGGTTTCCAATATTCTTCTGCCGGGCGGTTCTTTGATCTTTGTTCTGTTCTGTACGTCAAAACTTGGCTGGGGCTGGAACAACTTCAAGAAAGAAGCCAATATGGGCAAAGGCTTAAAAGTTCCAGAATGGATGCATCCCTATTGTAAATACGTCTTACCGGTCATTATTCTCGTCATTCTGATCATTGGTCTGCTGCCAAAGGCCTGAGGCAGCTCTGGTCTACAGTCTCAGCGTCGATCCTGCTGAATGAACTGCGGATGATCACAAATAAAACCGATGAATCGTTGAAAAATGATCAGTGAATCATTGAATTGAAAAGCTGGAGGAGATTTCGATCTCCTCCTTTTTTCTGTTCGCTTTTTCTGTCAGCACAGGGGTGGCTGGGCAGTCTTTCTTGGAGAAATATCAGGGAAAATGTCAGTTTCGGGTTGAGAATGGATGGAAGTCCTGGTCTGAATCATTTCTTTTCTGAAAAAGGACTATAATCTTTTCATTCTGTTGATCCCAACAGAATCCCACAAAAATACACGAAAATAAAGGAGTTACAATTTATGACTATTGCTGCCAGACGCGTGCTTGAAATCAATGCACCCTCTTTTTCAGATCTTGCGGCTTCCAAAACTGCCTATACCAAACGGACCGGTCAGAGTGTCATTGACTTTTCCATCGGTTCTTCCAATATTCCTCCTTGCCAGGAAGTAAAAGACGCCATTGCCAATGCGGCCTTAGAAGATGCCAACTACCAATACACCCTTCAGCCTTCTACAACCATGGTTCAGGCCATTCAGGAATGGTATTCAAAACGATATGGGGTTGAACTGGCCGAAAATGAGATTTTCCCGCTGAAAGGATCTCAGGAGGCTCTCAGCCATCTACCCATGACCATTCTTGATCCAGGAGATCTGATGCTCATTCCTGATCCCTGCTATCCGATTTATCGCACCGCCCCGCTTTTAGCCGGCGCTAAAACCTATTTCATGCCGATGCGTAAGGAAAATGACTTCCTGATTGATTTTGATGAAATCCCTGAAGAAGTAGCCAAGGAAGCCAAACTGATGCTGGTTTCCTATCCATCCAATCCAACAGGAGCCGTGGCGGATGATGCCTTCTATGAAAAGCTGATCGACTTTGCGACGAAAAATGATATTTTAGTCATCCATGACAATGCCTACAGTGAACTGATTTTCAATGGCCAGCCCGGCCGCAGTTTCCTGTCTTATCCCGGCGCTAAAGAGATTGGTGTGGAGCTCAATTCCTTCTCCAAATCGTATTCCATGGGCGGAGCACGAATGGCCGTTCTGGTCGGTCATCCTGAAATTGTCGCCGCCTATTCCAAACTGATGAATACCATTGATTTCCAGAGTTTTGGACCGGTTCATGCCGGCGCCATTGCGGCTCTGACCAAATCAGGAGACTTTGTCAAACAGGTGCGTGAAGAGTATAAACGCCGTGCCGAATTTCTGGTCGGCAATTTTGCCAAAGCCGGCTGGAAAATCGATCCGGTTAAAGCCACGATGTTTGTCTGGGCCCCAATTCCGGATGGCTATGCCGATTCTTCTGAATTCATGAAAGTTCTCTTAGAGCAGACGGGTGTTCTGACCAACCCTGGAACCAGCTTTGGAAAAGAGGGCGAACGCTTTGTCCGTCTGGCGCTGGTGCGCAATGATGACGAAGTTCTCGAAGCTGCCCGCCGCATTCAGGAATCCGGACTGTTTGCCTGATTCGCCTGATCTGCCTTTTCATCTCAGATCCAGCTCAGCTGTAGATATCAAAAACGCTTCTGGCCTTTGATGCTTATGCATCGACCAGAAGCGTTTTTTGTTAAATATCGTAGCAGTGAATCAGATCTTCAAGGGTCAGTTTCTTTTTCTCTTCCCCCTTAAAGTCATGGGTAATTTTTCCGTCCTGGAAAATCAGCAGCCGGTCGCCGTTTTCAAGGGCGTCTTTGAGGTTATGGGTAATCATCAACGCCGTGATCTTGTTTTTGGCAATCAGACGGTTGGTGACTTCCAGAATCTTCTTGGCACTGACAGGATCAAGAGCGGCAGTATGCTCATCGAGCATCAGCAGTTTTGGCGGGTGAGCCACGGCCATCATTAAGGCCACAGCCTGGCGCTGACCACCAGATAACAGACCAATTGGTGTTTTGAGCCGGTCTTCCAGACCCATATCGAGTTCCGAAAGAATTTCCTTGAACTGTTTTTCTTCTTTCTTGCGAACCGCAATCGCAAATGGAGAACGGCCAGAAGAAATGGCCAGACCCATGTTTTCTTCAACGGTCATATGAGGGGCTGTTCCCTGAGAAGGATCCTGGAACAGGCGGCCGATCGTACGGCTGCGCACGTGTTCAGGCTGGTCAGTGATATCCACGCCATCCAGAATGACCGATCCGGTTTTGACTTTTGCTGAACCGGTGATGGTATTGAAGAACGTTGATTTACCGGCACCGTTCGATCCTAAGATCGTCACGAATTCACCGGGATTGATTTTGATGGAGACATTGTCCAGCGCCTTTTTTTCAAGGGTTGTTCCCTCATTGAAAATGACGGTGACATCTTTAAGTTCAAGCATTTTTCTTCCGTCCTTTCATACGGCGCTGATTGGCCATGATCTTTTGAATATAAGGAATAGAAATGGTGATCGCAACCAGAACCGAGGAAACCAGGTTCATGTCGGCTGCCGCAAAACCAAGCCGTAAAGCCAGGGTGTACAGGATTCGGTACAGAACCGCACCAACAGCTGCGGCAATCAGACCCATACCGATGTTGCGCGGACGCAGGATGGCTTCACCAATGATGATGCCGGCAAGACCTAACACCAGCATACCGGTACCACCGGAAATATCCGCAAAGTTCTGGTACTGAGCAAGCAGTGCACCGGAAAGTCCGACCAGCGCGTTGGAAAGACCCAGACCTAAAAACTTCATGTTGTCGACGTTGATCGAAGAGGATTTCACCATCATTTCGTTATCACCACTTGCCCGAAGCATCAGCCCCAGATTGGTTTTAAAGAACCAGTAGAGCACAGCGATGATGACGATGACGATCGCAAGCAATACCCATAAGCGGGTATTGGGATTTGAAAGAATTGTTGGAGCTGGTTTGCCGCCGATAAACAGGTTGATTGTCGGGGTGTTGTTCATGATACGCAGGTTGATGGAATAAAGACCTGTCATCGTCAGAATTCCGGCAAGCAGCGGCTGAATTTTCATTTTCGTCTGTAAAAAGGCCGTTACACATCCACATAAACCGCCTAAAAGCATGGCACAAAGCAGACCTAAATTGGGCATGCCCTTTAAGGTCATCATGGCGCAGATGGCAGCGCCAGTTACAAACGAGCCATCGACCGTCAAATCCGGGCTGTCCATGATATTGACGGTGATGTATTCACCAAGGGAAAGAACCGCAAAGACAAGTCCTAACTGAATGGCGTTGAGAAGTATTGTTCCGTTCATAAATTCCTTTCTGTTTATATCTGTCTGTTTTTTCGATCTGGAAGAGACTGGCAGACCAGGATTTTTTGGCTTTCAGTTCTTCCTGCATTTATCCTATCGACCAAGACTGAAATCCTGCCTGCCAAAGTCTGACTTTTGGCAAGGATTTCCAGTTTTTGATCGGTGAATCATCATTTGGAACGCATTGAATTCATTTGTATGGCTTCAATGATTTTCAGTGGATTTCAATGACCTCAGATTCTTGGCTTTCCAAAAAAAGAACGGCGGCCTTATTCGGGCACACCGTCTTCATGTTGTCCGGAATCAGAAATCAATCCGAGAGTTTGTTGCGGCCTGTTTTTCAATGTGTTGGTTCTGTTCTGGATTGGAAAGCAGGCTGTCTGAGAAAAGTTGTCGTCTTTTTGAGAAGATCAAGGATCTGAGAAGATTTTCTTATCCTTCAAAGTGATCCTTATTCTTCAGCAGCGATCCTTATTCAGTAGCGGTAACTTTGACAAGGTTTTCGGAGTTTTCAATCTCAGCTGGAACTTCCACTTTGGTCTTGCCGTTTTCTTCAAGCGCTTTGAGAACATCTTCGTTGATGTAAACGTTCAGATCTTCTTTGAAGACTTTAACTGGCATGGTAGCTGGATCTGCACCATTGAGAATATCGATGGTCATCTTGGCACTTTCACGACCGAGATCTTCGTAGTTGATGCCGACGGTCGCAAATCCACCTGTTTCAACCATGGAGTCAGCGCCTACATAGTATGGAACACCTGCATCTTTGGCAACCTGAGCTAAGGAAACCATACCGGTTGCAACGGTGTTGTCATTAGGAGAGAACATTGCATCGACGCTGTTGGCCAGTTCAACGGCTGCCTGCTGCATCGTAGTGTTGTCCGTTCCGTTTTTTTCTGTAACCGTCAGGCCTTTGGATTCTGCATATTCTTTAAAGCGGCTGGTTGTGGCTACGGAGTTGGCTTCACCTGGGTTGTAGAGCATGCCGACAGTTTTGATATCTGGTGTCAGCTGAAGCATTAAGTCAACGATCTGTTCTACCTGAATTTCATCACTGGTTCCGGTGATGTTTCCACCAGGTGCATCCAGGCTTTCAACCAGGCCGGCGGCTACTGGATCCGAAACAGCGGAGAAGATCACTGGGGCTTTGTCGGCATAGTTCTGAGCAGACATGGCAGTTGGTGTGGCGATGGCTACGATTGCATCGACACCATCATTGGCATAACCGGTCATGATGGAATCCAGATTGGATGTCTTGCCGGCAGCATTCTGGTAATCAATTTTCAGATTTTCGCCTTCGATATAGCCTTCCTGGCTGAATTCATCAAACATGGCATCACGAATGGTATTTAAGGAAGGATGATCGACTAACTGAGCCAGACCGATGGAATAGACTTCAGTGGTGGCTGCACTGGTTGAAGAAGCAGTGCTGGATGCTGCCGATGAAGTAGAAGTAGAAGCTGAAGAAGAAGCTGAAGAAGAAGAAGAGCACCCTGCAAATAAAGCAGCAGCGGCCATCAGCGCGAGAGATTTGCGAAAGTAATTCATAGTTTTCATAACGTTTCCTCCTGTTTTTCTGATAGTCCATTCAGAGCAAGGCTAAAAAAAACGTCCTGTTCCATGATCAAAACACGGAACAGGACAGATTAATTTCTGCGGTACCACCTGTATTGGCTTGCGCCCACTCATCGAATGCTATCACATTCTTCTTTCTGTAACGGGAAAGGCCCGGCTTCGCTACTGGTCAATGCGTTCACGTCGCCCTTGGAAGTCCATTTGCAGAACGGTAATCATCCGGCTTACACCCTCCCGGACTCGCTGTCATCCCTTTTTCTGTTTGATCTCTTCCGCATCGGTTTTCAATACAAGTTGTTGATGGTTGAAATATAGTCGATTGTTTTCCAAGTGTAAAGGCAAAGGTACTGACTTGGCCAAAATTGTGTAAAAACATCCGTTTTTTTCAGAAAACCCCCATATCACAAGTTTCATGAAGTGGATTTGTCCATTTTCAGGTGGTTCAACGATCAATACGTGTCCACATCCCCAAAGTTGGCTACGTACCAGTGATACCAGAGCTCATATCGACTGCCGTTGGGTTCGTCGGCCATGCGTTCCTTAACCGTAATCCGTCCATCGATCATTCTGGGAATGTCCACTGTAAACGTCACTTCATCCGGATCTAATGCCAATTCCTGATAGATCGAATTGACGGGTGTGTAGGTAGCAACCAGGCTCCAGTCACTTGGATCATATTGTCTGATTCCATAAACGTAGTTGGACTTGGAAGTTTTTGTTTTTGAACTTCTGGATTTTGAAGTTTTTGCTTTTGTCTGCTTTTTTGCGGAAGGATCAGGCGGTGTCAGTTTTTTCAGAAGTGATTTGGCCGATGGAAAATCCAGTTTGTCGGCTTCTTCAAGCGGAAAAAGCTCAGCTGCCTCTGTCCAGTCAATCGCCCGCTGCTGCAGGCCGGCAATACAGTCTATTCTGGCCTGCTTTGTGACAGGAAGGTCATACGTTTTTAAAGACGAGCCTGAGGCTGGTTCAATTCCCTGATAGATCAGAATCGTCTCTTGGGGAACGTGACGGATGTCCAGAATACTTTTTGGATTTTTCTGAATTTCATCAAACAGATCCAGCATCCGCCAGACCTTGATCACGGGAGGGATTCTATCGAACGCGTAACTTTCACGAACCGGCAGAAACTCTCTGACAATCGACATCGCTTCTTCTTCAGAAAACTCTTTCGCCTCTAAAATACGGTTGATATTCTGATCAAGCCATCCCTTTTCCCTGGAATTGAAGTCTGGAAATCGAACTTCAGACTGTAAAGTAATATCCATACTCGGAGAATATCTCCAGTACCAATGCCTGCGGGCATCTGGATCCGCTCTTCTCATCGATGCGAATACGTCGTCAGACATACAGATTATTGTCTGACGATGTCCAGACTCATCTGTTGTAGCTCTGGCCAGTTTATCAAACAAATTGGAACCGACCTTGATGGCCGTCTTTGGAATCTCCATCTGCTTTTCTAAATATTCAAGAAGCGGGTCATAGACTGGCCGGCCATAGACCGTTGGTTTCATTTTTGCTTTTTTCATTGTTGATCACCTGGATTCTCTTCTTCAAAAGAATCCAGAGGCTTCCCTCCTTTCCCTTCCAAAACCAATTATCCACGCCATTGAATGGCCCGCATCAGTTCTTCAGGGGTCAGTTCAGTCAGTTTTTCAGCATCCAGATCATTGATGACCTGATCCGCCAGATCCTGCTTTTGGGCAAGCATAGAGCTGATGACTTCTTCGATTGTATTGGTCGAAACGAATTTGTAGACCGTAACATCGTTTTTCTGTCCAATTCGAAAAGCCCGGTCACTGGCCTGGTTTTCAACGGCCGGATTCCACCAGCGGTCAAAATGGATGACATTCTGGGCGGCGGTCAGATTCAGACCGACGCCCGCTGTTTTTAAGGAAAGAACCAGGAATGGGAGTTTTCCATTCTGGAAATCTTCAACGATCTTCATACGGGCTTTGGTCGGCGTGCTGCCATCAATGGATGCACCTTCCTGTTTGAATTCTTTATTAAGCAGTGTAACCAGTGCTGGAATAATCTGCGCAAACTGGGTAAAGACAATGACCTTCTGATCGCTTTCGGCAATGGTCTGAGCAATATCGCGAAGCGCCGCAAATTTACCGGAACGCGAAACCGAATAGTCACCCGTTTTCTGATATTGTGCCGGATGGTTACAGATCTGCTTAAGCTTGGTAATTGCAGTCAGAATCTGGAATTTAGCCTGGAAAGCAGGTACTTCCCGCAGCGTCTTTTCAAGGGTTTCCACTTCTTTTCGATACAACACAATCTGTTCCTTGCTTAAATCCACATGAACTTCAATCTCGTTTTTCTCTGGCAGATCGGAAATGATGGTTTTATCTGTTTTCATGCGCCGCATGACAAACGGCGCAATGATCTGCTTAAGCTGTGTCAGACCCTCTTCATTGTTTTTAAAGTAAGAAAACTCATCCCGGGTTCCAAGCAGACCTGGATTGATGAAGTCAAAAATCGACCACAGTTCACCAAGGTTGTTTTCAATCGGAGTTCCGGTTAAAGCGACTTTAAAGTCTGCATTCAGCTGTTTGACTTTTTTGGTCTGCTGGGTCTGCGGGTTTTTAATAGCCTGGGCTTCATCCAGAATGACGCAGTCCCAATGGACCGTCGTGACATAGTCCGACCGCATACATCTCTGATAGGTCACCAGCGTAATGAGCGAATTGACCTGTCCTGCTGATGGATCATTTTTGCCATCCAGAATGGTATAGCTCATCCATGGGGCGAATTTGTGGATTTCCGCCACCCAGTTGCCGACCAGCGTAGCCGGAACGACAATCAGGATCTTTTTCTTATTGCGGTTGCGCATATTTTCGATCTGCGAAAGGATTTCAACCGTTTTGCCAAGACCCATATCATCGGCCAATATAACGCCTAACTGATGCTGCTCCATCCGGTCCAGCCAGGAATAGGCTTGTTTCTGGTAAGGACGCAGTACCGGATCAAAACCGGGTGGCAGAAGGTTGGGTTGAATAGGATGGTTCAGGCCGCATCTTTGCATAATCCAGTCCTCGTAGCTGATTTCCAGCTCCGGAACATCCTCTTCTTCATCTGCTCCTTCTTTTTGCATCGCAAACAGGGTGCTTAAAGACTGACCTGATTCGCGAAGCTTCTGAAATCGTTCAAGCAGTGTAGATAGCTGCGCATGACTGGCATCGACCCATCGATTGTTGATTTTCTGGTAGCCTTCAGCGCGCTCAAGGAGTTCTTTGGCTTCTTCTTCTGTGATGGGCTGGCCATGATACATCATTTCCGGAACATAGGAAAGCAGAGTCTCGGAATTGATCAGCCCCATGCTATCCTCATCAGAAGACCAGATAAACTGGAGCTTAGAAGACTTATTGTTCATCCATTCCGGAAGCATGCAGATCACGCCAAGTTCTTCCAGTTTTGGAATATCCCGCATAAACTGAAGCGCTTCATCATCCGTTAACCGTACTGGCTGCAAAATCAGTCTGGTCTGGATCATGCGCTTGATAAACTCACTTTCCTCACCCGCACGGTCGAGCCTTCTTTCCAAAGGACTCGTGCCGTAATACCGATTCTTCTGCTTTTTCAATGCCTGAGCAATGGAAAGCCATTGAATTCCATTTTTTCTCTTCACCGGAACCATGGCCAGAAACGCAAACGGATATTCTGGATTATCAGGGACATCGCTCAGGAAAAAGTGAAGCTGATCGACGATCGTTGAAAACTTCTTTTCACGCATCAATTTCAGCAGACTGCCACTGGAGCGATTGGCATACTTCATCAGATCCGCGTAAAACTCCCCGAAGAGAGTCTGCAGATTGTATGGATAGAGAAATAACGAATGGACGCCATCATCCAGCTTTTCACCGATCTCCATCGCTTTGTCATGGCTCAGTGGCCATACGCGTGAATAAGATGAAGAATATTCGTCATCTGTTCCCACACAGTCTGGACTATGATTGATCACCGTCGCAAACTCAAGGGCCAGACTTTTAAGCAGTTTCATCTGTGGAGACGTAATTGCCCCGTCAAATAACAGAAGGCGGCTTAAAAAGGCTCCATCTGAGCGATTGAATGCCTTGATCAATTGTTTTTCTTTGGTCCTTTTCGAGGCCCGTTTCTCATTCAACAGTTCAAGATCCAGCCCGTCAATATTTACATCCAGTATCATTGCACTCTCCCCTTTTTCTCAATCCCTTTTTCCGGTTGTTTAAAGTTGTTACGATTTCCATTCCTTTACTTCAGTCTTTTATGTTCACATAGATTGACTTTGATCACAACCTTTTCACCAGCAGTTCAGAGATTAGACGCTTTGAACTTTACTTTTGCCCCACTTTAAGCTGATTTTACAAATCTGTCATCAGAAAAGACCCAGCCTTACTCAAGAACTGAAGCCGCAGGCAAAATCAGAATTGAAGAATTGCATTCTCAAAACAAAAACACTGTGCGGCTGATTTTCAAATCCGTATTCTCAAAACGGATGCAGCAAGAGCCATTTCCTTCCATTCAGCCGATTGGATCCTGCTTTTGAGCAGCCTGGCTTTCTGATCTTTGAAACCCTTGTGGTCATTCTTCAGAATCGTCTGCATTTAAGTCGTGAAGACCTGCTTGGGCGTCATGCCAATCTTGAATGAATCAGAAGTTTGCCAGTTATTATTCGATGCCAATACTCGGACCTAATATCTGCCCGGATACCCGTCCAGATCAAGATCAAAAACGTCAAGAAACTGAAAAGATCAGGCTTGGATCTTACGCAAATGTAGTTTTTAACACTGGTAGCCTTGATGAATCAAGGGAATTGCGCCATTCACATTGTCGATCAGGTAACTTTATCTAATTCAAATTGGATATACCTATGACGTTTTGGATTGTTATGAGCGGTTGCAATCACTAACGTTAATAATAGTGATTGACATTGAACACACTATTTGCGTAAGAGTCTCAGGCTTCAATCGGCCTGATCTTCTTTTTCGTTTTGTTTTTTCCAGTCTTCGAGCGTCATCCGGTTGATGATCTCATCGCAATATTCGTTGAGCAAGGGGACGGGCTCCTTGTCGACGCTGTGATCATAGATAAAGCCGATTTTCTGCTGGGCACGGGCAGATTTTGCATTTTGAGTGTAGTGACGACACCAGACTCTTTTCATGCCCAGATCTTCAAAACCATGCCCAAGCAGGGCTTTGCTGGCCTCTTCGATATAACCGTTGCCCCAGTATGGTTTGCCAATCCAGAAACCAATTTCACATTCACCTTCGGGATAGACATGGTCATTGCGGCTGCTCATTAAGGAAATTGCACCGATCGGCTGGTCATTTTCTTTCAGGCAGACCGCATAGTTTTCCGGCCCGGAAAAGACCGTCCGGATAATCATCAGGCTTTCTTCTTCATTATGATGGGCTGACCAGCCGGCAGCCGGACCCACTTCTGGATCTTTGGCCAGTTCATAAAGAACCGGGGCGTCCTCTTCTTTCCAGGGACGCAGAATTAATCTTGAGGTCGTAATCATTATCGTTTTTCCTCCATAAAGACGATAACTCTCGAAAAACCGGTACTAATAAAAATGGTTCAATCGATATCGGGACTATGGTTATAAATTAAAAAATTACTTTATATAAAGATGTTTTTTGTCTTGCTTGTCTTTGATATAGTTA
>Belle_p1__coassemble_941_pt1 | contig 20194 bp, 17 predicted proteins | sample Belle_p1__metabat2_high_PE_034 | metagenome-assembled genome bin Belle_p1
CAGAAGTCCAATCAGGATGGCCTTTCCATCGATGATGTTCTCCATTATCTTTATCAGAACTACAAAACGGTCTCTTTAGAAGAACTGTCCGCCCATTTTGGCTATGCTACTCGGACCATGATCCGCCACCTGAAAAAATTTACCGGTCAGACTTTTTCCCAGCTGATTCAGGAATACCGGCTGATCAATGTCTGTAACTACCTGAAGTCGACTACGTTTCCCTTAGAAGAGATTGCAGACTATACAGGCTATTCTGACCGCGGCTATATGGACAAGCAATTCAAGAAAATGTTGAAGATTTCTCCTGCGGAATACCGCCGTCAGTATCAGAAAGTCATCTAAAAGCTGGAAATTCTGCCCCCAGACAGACAACCAACACCCGCAAAATCAGATGAAACCAGGTCTGATTTTTGCGGGTGATTTTGTTTTTATGGTTTTTGCGTTGGTGATCTATACTCAACCGCTTCCAACACTCTTTTCGTGCCTCGCATCAATGGGCATAGCAGCCTGCCGATATAATTTAAATATGACAACAAACCTGATTTTCTATATTCTTTTTGGCTATCTTTGCGGCAGTATTCTGTTTTTCGATCTCTACGGCCGCTTTTTTGTCCACCGCGATCTGGCCGCCGAGGCTGCCGATCACAATCCCGGTGTGTTTGATGCCTTTCACTATGGCGGCTTTCAGGCAGGTGTCTTTGTTCTGATCGGCGATCTTGCCAAAGGTTTCCTTCCTGTCTGGCTCTATCTGCTTCAAAGCCTTGATCCTTTAAATTATGGACTCGGGCTGGTGATGGCTGCTCCGATCCTGGGGCACGACTTTTCGATTTTTACGCATTTTCGCGGCGGTAAAGGGATCACAACCACTTTTGGGGTGCTGGCCGCTTTATGGGCCGGCGGGCTTGGTTTCTGGCCGCTGGGCACCTTTGCAGTTCTGTTTCTGCTTTTCAAATGCATCATCCTAGTTTCTCCGAACTACTATCTGACGGTTCTTGTCTATCTGCTTTTTCCAGCCATCAGTTTTCTGGAACCGATAGACTCCTATATCCAATATGGGCTGGTATTGATTTCCGTTGTGGTGGTATGTCGGATGTCTCTCTCTAAAGAAGTCAAAGATCGACTGGAGGTAAAACTCGTATGGAAGCACTGATTCTTTCGTGTTCAACTGGCGGCGGTCATAACGCAGCTGGCCAGGCCATTACCGATGAGCTCAATCTTCTCGACTGGAAAACACATTTCTTTGATCCCTACACCCTGCTCTCGCAAAAAACAGCAGATCTGGTTGGGGAGAACTATGTCAACCTGGTTCGTTTTTCTCCTGCTTTGTTTGGAGATGTCTATAAAATCGGCGAATTGTACCAGAAGGCCGAAAAAGCCTTCGGGCTTCCTGATCCGGTTCTAGCCGTTCAGGCGCATGCCGCAAAAGCCCTGTATGAATGGATGCAGAAAAACCCGGTGGATATCGTGATCTGTACCCAGCCTTATCCGGGACTGATGCTGACCTGGCTCGAAAAGCGCGGCTACCAGACACCGCCATCGATCATGGTGCCGACTGACTATACATGTATTCCTTTTGAATGTGATGTCAATACAACCTGGATGACGCTTCCCTATCCGGCACTGGCTGATGAATTCCATGCCGAGGGGGTGCCATATGATAAATTGATTCCAACCGGCATTCCAATCAATCCTGTCTTTTCAAAACCAATGACCCGCCAGCAGGCCGCTCAAAACCTGGAACTGGATCCTTCGAAACGCTATATTCTGGTTGGCGGCGGCAGTATGGGAACCAATGGAATTTCTGACATTTTAAAAGAGCTGGCACCGTTATTAGAGAGCAGTGAGGATCTGGAAGCTCTCGTCCTTTGCGGAAGCAATCAGGGACTGGAAGAGCGGATCATCAGCGCCAAGCTGCCTCACGTTCATCCACTTGGCTTTACGCATCAGATGGTTGACTATCTTCACCTTTGTTCCGTCTACATCACCAAACCGGGCGGTCTTTCCATTACCGAAGCCAGTGCCTGCAAGACGCCTTTATTGTTGGCGAACCCGATTCCAGGCTGCGAAACGATCAATGCTGAGTTCTTTGAAAAACATGATCTGGCGCTTTATGCCAGAACACTTGCGGATATCCGTCCGATGACAGAACAACTTCTGGCCAGACCGCAAGACACTTCTTCCAAACCTTCCTGGTTTGCGGGCAATACGAAACGACTGGCAGACTGGGTAGAATGCGCCGTCATGCTCAACGAGATGAAAAAGGAAGCCATCCAATCTGTCCAGGATCCAGACGGATCTTCAAAAGCAGATTCGTCTGAAAATTTCCTCTGAAAATTCAGCCTGAATCAACTCCCGTTCGCACCAACAAAAAAACGACACCTGACTTTCTGGTTCTCCTTTTTGCAAGGGAGAACCTTTTTTGTCAGATGTCGTTTCCATTCGGCTAGCAGATTCGTTCGCAAATTCAGAACAAGCAAATCTACGGCTTATTCGCCTACGAGCAGATAGGCGTTAATGATCTGGCCGGTATAAGCCGTGTGATAATCGCCTGTCGGATAGTAGCGTTTTTTGATTTCAGCTGGAATGGCAGCTGCATCCTGATCCTGCTGGTAGATGACTTTGCATTCCAGCGTAATTGGGAACTGACCAATGGCCGGGGCAGAGACTTTTTCACCCGGAACAACCGTCAGATCCATTTCTTTGAACTTGTCGTAATCACGACCGGATTTGGTTCCACAGAAACCGATAATCCGACGTACATCCGCATCTTTGAGCGGAACATTAATGGTAAACTCTGGATTTTTATCCAGAAGAACTTTGGTATAGCGGCTCTGACGGACAAAGACTGTAAAGACTGGCAGTCCCCAGTCCGTTCCCATTGTTCCCCAGCCGATGACCATAGTATCCATCTTGCCATCCGCACTGGTTGATAACAGGATGCCCTTAGGCAGCTGTTCGAGAATCTGCCCGGCATATTCGTAAATATTGATTGGAATTCGTCGCATGGAAGTACCTCTTTCTTGTTTTGAGAATAGCACGAACAAGCGTTTTCATGACAAAACCGACTCTTTCAATTCCGATTTGCATTTTCACTCTTTCCTTTCCGATTTTCTCTGGCAGAATATCTCTTCGGCCAATCTTTTTCAGACTGTCATCAGCCAGTCGGCTCCAGAAAGAAGGATGAAAAAGGCCGAAAAAAAAGCAGCCAGAAACGCTTGGTCTCTGACTGCCTTGATGGGCAAAACAAATTGAAGGGAATTGAAGGAAGAACGAAGCAGAGAATCCGACTGCTTTCAATCTATCTTCCTATCTTCAGTCTAAAGAAAGCTTATGCTTCTTTATTTTCAGCAATGACATCCTGCATCGTCTTGGCGATGTTTTCAGGAGTAAAGCCATAGTATTCAAACAGCAGGCTGCCTGGCGCAGAAGTACCAAAGCTCTTCATGCCAACCATCTGGCCATCGATACCGATGTATTTGCCCCAGCCGAAGTCTTTGGAAGCTTCAACGGAAACACGGTTGCGGACAGATCTTGGCAGAATCTTTTCGCGGTATTCGCGAGGCTGCATTTCGAAGAGTTCCATACTTGGCATGGAAACAACGCGGCAGTCTACGCCTTCTTTTTCCAGCAGTTCAGCAGCTTTGATTGTTGGAGCCACTTCAGAGCCGGAAGCGATGAAGATTGCTTCTGGAACTTCCCCTTTGGATTCCTTAACAACATAAGCGCCTTTTAAGGCTTCCTTGGATGTTGTTGGAACCTGTTCTACATTCTGACGAGTCAGAATCAGGGCAGTTGGACCACCAACACGGGTAGCCGCTAATGTCCAGCCAGCAGCCGTTTCGGTTGCATCTGCAGGACGGAAGACAACCATGTTTGGAATGGAGCGGTAGCTTGCCAGATGTTCAATTGGCTGGTGGGTTGGGCCATCTTCACCAACACCAATGGAGTCATGGGTATAGACATAAGTCACTGGCAGATTCATTAAGCTGGCCAGTCTTGCCATTGGTTTTGCATAGTCGGAGAAGACAAAGAAAGTTGCAGCATATGGTCTTAAGCCCGATAAAGCCAGACCATTGGCAATGCCGGCCATTGCCAGTTCTCTTACACCAAAGTGGAAGTTGCGGCCGCTGCGGTTTTCAGGGGAGAAGTCTCCTTCTCCTGCCATGATTGTCTTATTGGATGGACCTAAATCGGCAGAACCGCCGACAAGGTTTGGCATTACATCTTTGAGTTTGTTGAGGATTTTTCCTGAAGAAGCACGAGTTGCTTCAGGTTTGTCTGTTACATCAAACAGATTGGCTTCTTCCAGAGCTTTTTCGTCTGGTGCCTGGTTAAACATGGCACGGTATTCAGCTTCCAGTTCTGGATATTCAGCTTTGTAGGCGTCATACATTTTCTGCCATTCTGCTTCAGCTTTTTCTCCACGTTTGGAGAGTTCTTTGAAGTGAGCATACACTTCTTCCGGGACATAGAAGTGTTCATCTTCCGGGTAGCCAAGGTTGCGTTTGAGCGCTTTGACGTTGTCTTCGCCAAGTGGTTCACCATGGCTGGCCGCAGTGCCTTCTTTTGGGGAACCGTAACCAATTTTTGTTTTTACGGTAATGAAAGAAGGATGGTCTGTGTCCGCTTTGGCTTCTTCAATGGCTTTATGAATGGCTTCGATGTCGTTGCCATCTTCAACGGTCCATGTGGAGTAGCCTAAAGCTTCCATGCGTTTATTCACATCTTCAGTGAAGACAGGTGCAGTGTCGCCTTCAATAGTGATGTTGTTTGAATCATAAAGAATAATAATTTTGTCCAGTTTCAGCGTACCTGCCAGAGACAGCGCTTCCTGGGAAATTCCTTCCATCAGATCACCATCTCCGACTTCAACGAAGGTATAGTGATCAACGATTGGATAATTTGGGCGGTTGAATTTGTCAGCTAAAAATTCTTCAGCTGCGGCCATACCAACTGCTGCACAAAGACCGGATCCAAGTGGTCCAGTAGAGCATTCAACAGCAGTGGTGTGTCCATATTCAGGATGTCCAGGAGTCAGAGAATTCAGCTGCCGGAAGTTTTTCAGATCTTCCAGAGTGATTCCGTAGTCAAACAGATGAAGCAAAGCATAGAGACCAGCGGAGCCATGTCCGCCGGATAAAATAAAGCGATCGCGATTTTCCCATTTTGGATCTTTTGGGTTGTGATTCATCGCATTCGCGTAAAGTTCATACATCATTGGAGCCGTTCCTAAAGGCGCTCCAGGGTGGCCGGAGTTTGCTTTCTGAATCTCGTCAGCTGCAAGCGTCCGGATTGCATTCACGGATAATTCGTCTATTTTTGTCATGTTGTTGTCCTTAACCATCAGGCCTACCTATACGGCCGCTTATAGAATACCTTAAAAGTATAAAAAGTCTAGATATTCACAAGAAACGATTCTGGAATACCGACATGGAATCTCTCCTATTCTGCCAGTACCCCACGGATTGTGTACAGTACAATTCCCAACTTCTTTTTAGATTTCATTTCTTTGAACACGCTTCTAAAACCTTTTGCATTCTTGTATTCAAACTCTTTTTTCACCCGTATATTTGCCCAAAAAGCCGAAAATACGGGAGATTCTTTCTTTCAGATTGTACCGCCATCTTACGCTTTCATCCACTCCGGACGACCAGCCAGATAAAAGCTGAGGCTCTGACTTTCGATGAATTATGGAAAAGCCTAGACTAATTGTGTACCTTATATCGAATTGATTTCATCCGATACGGTTCTATTTACAAAGAAATTAGGGATCCGTGCAAAACAAAACCAACTGTCGGATTCTGATACATTTTTTGAATCCGCTTTGTTTTGCACAGAAAGGAGCCATTATGAAAAAGAAACTTTACCTGGTCCGTCATGGCCAGACACTTTTTAACGAAAAGAATTTGATTCAGGGCTGGTGTGATTCTCCTCTGACCCCGCTTGGCCATAAACAGGCCAAAGCGGTTCGCAAATGGCTGGACGAGCACCATATTGAACCGGACTCCTATTATTGTTCGACACTTGGCCGGACCGAACAGACCATTCAGGATATTACCGATCAACCCTATACCCGTGTTCCTGGGCTGAAAGAATTCCACTATGGCAGTCTTGAAGGCGAACCCATCAGCAAAGGCAATCCAGGCGGCAAAGATCCAGCTCACATGTACGTCCCCTTTGGCGGGGAAGCGCGTGAAGAGGTCGAAAAGCGAATGGTCGATACTCTGACCGAGATCATGGAAAAAGACCCGGGGGATACGATTCTTGCCTGTGCCCACGGAGCCTGCTCATTCCGTTTTGCCAATGCGATCGATCCAAAGAAAGCCAAAAAGCTTCGCAAGTTTGACAACTGCATCATTTATGATTTCGACTATGAAGATGGCAAGTTCACTCTCAATGACATCATCAATGAGCATGTCAAAGACCTCAAACCCGATACGCCATCGCAGTTGTCTGTCATGATCGACCAGTAGCAAACCCTCACGTGATTTATCCTCATCAAAGCCTCAAAACCTGTTCCAGTTTTTCTGTCTGGGACTTCAGACTGCTTCTGGCAGTCTTTTTCTTTGCTCAAATGAACCAAAGTAAAGAGGAATGATCTTTGGTCAGCGAGAAAGCGGCATAAAAAAAGAGGCAGTCTTGTTATCCATGAAGATCACCTCATCTTTTATCAACTATTCAATCAAAATTTTAAAATCCGAAGCCGTTGGGGCTCAGACAGTTTGTCCAGAACTAGTCTTCGTTCAGAACAGCTTCAGCTTTTTCATCCTCATTCCAGAAATACTCAAGAAGTTCAGCAAAACGGTTATCACGCTTTTTGGAAGAGAGAGCTTTTTCTTCATCGACTACAACCTGAACTCCTTCGAGGTCATTTAACTGAATCTCGTTCACTGCAGATGCCATATACATTTTCCTCCTATAAATATTTTCAGAAATTTTTCAGCGTTTGAAAAATTTGAGCTTGGCTCAATGTTATCAGTTTCAGAAACTTCTTTCAACGATATTTTGTTAAGATTTTCCAAATAATTGATTACTCTTTAGCGTTTAAAAGCTAAAATGAAACCGTTTTCGTTGCTTTGTATCGTTTCTCGAACATTTAAGCCTGCCATTTCATCATACTGATTTGAAAGAAAAAGAAAACTTTTATGCATTCTGAAAACTTTCATTCGACAATTTCAGACATTCTGCACATTTTTATAATCCTGTTTCTGATCATTTATGAAATTTTTCTACCATTCCGCCAAAGGAAAATGATCGATTGAATCTGTTCTTTTTCATGGTTGTTTATGCCCATCAGGGATGTCGGCTTAAGATAAATAATTTTCTCAGACAAGAGATATTTTATCTCACAGATGTTGAACGAATGAGATTCGAATTTCATACTGGAAAGACGAAAAAAGCAGGCTACCTGCCTGCCAGCTCGAATGCCTGAGCGAAAATATGTTCTGCATTGGCCGTTGCATAATCATTGGCGGAAATCACGCCGATTGGATGGCCAAGCTTCTGTTCAATTTCGTCCTTATAGTAGCTGATCTGCGGTCCAAGAAGCACCGCATCAGCCTGCTCAACTGCTGGATAATAGTCCGCCAGTCCATACGCTTTTAAGTCAACGACTTCATTATGGTCTTTTGCGAATTCTTCCAGCCGTTTAACGATCCAGTTGGTTGAAAGACCACCAGTACAGATCAGTACAATTTTCACTTGTCTACCCTTCTTTCCAGCTCTTCGATTCGTTTTTCTAATTTTTTCTGTTCTTTAATCTGTGTGACAAGTTCCGTGACCAGATCCATCGTCTGCATGGCATCCATCAGATGATCCTGGGAATGCACCAGCAGAACATTGACATCGTGGTGTTCGCCATTCATTTCCGCAAACAACAAGTCCGTCTGAGCACGCCGTCCTTTTTCAATGGCAGTGCGAGCCTTGGCAAGCAAAGCTTCACAGCTGCCGAAATCCCCTTTACGGGCTGCATTGAGTGCGTCAAACGCGTAAGATTTACCATCACCGGCATCCGCAATGATGCCAAATGAGACCATATCGAGTTCGTCTTTTGTCATATCTACCTCTGCAGCTCAGTCAAGATCTTTGGGGTCATTCCAGAAAAAGCGATAGTATTCTGGATTCTGTTTTCCCCAGCACTCTTCATTATGAGAACCACCTTCGACAATGGATACTTTGCCAAGTCCTCCCTGCCGCTCCAGAGCCCATTTGTATTCCACCAGAAGCATTTCTGCTTCAACACGCATGGGAGCCGACAATTCTTTGGATCCAAACGACCAGTAAATCCGTGTATCCGGATCCAGTCCACCATGTTCCAGTTCCTGAGAAATTTCTTCTTCACAAAGAAACAGGGACGGCGACAGACAAGCCGCCTTGGAAAATACAGAATTATGCCGGGTAACCGCAAAGAAGGCCATCAAACCTCCCATCGAGCTGCCAGCAATGGCAGTCGCTTCTCTTTGCGGCCAGGTCCGCAGCTTATGATCAATCATCGGTTTTAATACCTGGACAATCCATTCCATCAAAACTGCTCCGGCGCCAACTGTTGCACCAAAGAACGTTTCTGCCAATGGATATGGAGTGTATTCGTGAAGCCGGTTCTGGTCTTTCGGATCACATTCCAGCCCAACCACTATGCATGGGTCCATGCAGGAATCGAGAAACTCCTTGAGGCCCCACGACCGGCCAAAGGTGGCCTGTTGATCAAAAAACAGGTTCTGGCCGTCAAACATATACAACACCGGATAGCGCCGATTGGAATAAAAATAATCATCTGGAAGGTAGACATCCACCCATCCCAGGCGATTGAGCGGATCCATTCTTACTGGAAAACGATCTATCATGAAATCCCTTCCTTTCGCCTCTTTTTCTATTGTATCCATTTCCGGCCATTTGGTCTTCATAAACTCATTTTGAGTGTTCTTTTTGAGCTCATATTTCCATTTAATTCGGCTGTAGCGATTTGTCGAAAATAATGATCAATTTTTTGAAGAAATTTTAAAATAGACATAAATATTGTCACATTACCTTCTACAATGATCTTGCTTGATCCCCTGCAAATTTCCGCCAAATCTTTTGTATACATCAAGCAGCCTGAACGGCCGATCTCACCCTTCAGGCAAGGCCGCGCAAGCGGCTTTTCTGTTGAAAATGAAAAGCTGCCCATCGGATGCTGCAATGCATTTTGATGGGCAGCTTTATCTGTATAGTGGCGTCCACAAGAGGGTTCGAACCTCCGACCCCGCGCTTAGGAGGCGCGTGCTCTATCCAGACTGAGCTATGTGGACCTGTTCAGGCGCATCAACGGATTCATCTTCAGAATTGACGAATTCTGAAATCAAGGCTCTTCTTTATCTTAGCCGTTTTGATCGAAAATAAGCAAAAAAAAAATGGCGCACCCGAGAGGACTCGAACCTCCAACCACCAGAATCGGAATCTGTTACTCTATCCATTGAGCTACGGGCACAGCGCACAATTATTCTATTGCACACCCCTTTTAAAATCAAGTCCCACCAAAAACCGGCCCATTTTGAGCGATATTTCATCCGGATCCAATCATTCTCCTATGGTCCTCCTGCTTTGAAAAACCGCTTTCAGGGCGGTTGAAATTTGAATTTGCATGGTTCTTCTCGAATTTACCTACACTTTTTCGTTTCTGTTCGTTCATTCTGATTCCATTTTTCCTTACAATGATCATGCAAAACTTCCATTTTATGGAAACTGAATTCTGCTTTGCACCGAAAGATTGTGCAGTCAGGACCGTATTGAAACCTTGAAGTTTGCAGGATCCCATCCGCAAAGTCGATCGAAAGCAGGCAGAATGAACAAGAGTAAGTAAGGATAAGTAAAGGAGAAATCTTTTTATGAAAACTGCAGTCATTGATGTTGGCGGAGGCATGCGCGGCATGTATGCCGCAGGCGTTCTGGATGCCTGTATGTATGATGACGTGAAATTCGATATTGCGATTGGAATTTCCGCTGGTTCAGCCAACGTCTGCAGCTATATTGCCAATCAGCTCGGCCGGAACTATATGTTTTATCGAGAGTATTCCGGAAGACCGGAATACATGTCATTCCACAATTACTTTGAAACAGGTTCATTCATCAACATGGACTACATCTACAGCACTCTGTCCAACAAGGATGGCGAAAATCCGCTGGACTTTGATGCCTTCAATGCCTCCGATATTCAGATGGTTGTTGTCGCAACCAATGCGATTACCGGCAAGCCTGCCTACTTTGACCGGCACTGGCTTCAGGAAAACCAGTACGATATTTTCAAGGCCAGCTGCTCGATTCCAGTGGTCAACCATCCCTATATGATTGCTGGCGTACCGTTCTTTGATGGCGCTCTTTCAGATCCAATTCCACTGGGTAAAGCCTTCGAACTTGGCGCCGATAAAGTCGTCATCATTCTGACCAAACCAAGTGATATTGAGCGCAAGCCATATAAGGATCAGGCTGTTGCCGCCTTCATGCGTTCCTACCTCAAAGCTGCTGAAGGACTCCGATCCAGAGCCGACCGCTATAATGAAGTTGTTGCCAGAGCCAAAGAACTGGAAAAAGAAGGCAAGGTTCTGATCGTTGCTCCAGATGATACGTGCGGCGTCGATACGCTTGACCGCAATCCAAACAACCTGCATCGCCTGTACCTCAAAGGATTCCAGGATGGGCAGAAGATCAAAGAATTCCTTCAGCCCGTCGCAGAAGCTAACGAGGAATAAAATTGCTGGGATTCTGATTTCAGAATTCTCACCACCAGAAAAGCCGGATCTTGTTCAACTCTGATCAGATCCGGCTTCATTGCGTTTTCGGGTTTTGTAGGTTTTTGGTAGTCAAGTCTTCTGGTTATCCCTGTTGTCTGTTCTTCCAGTCAGCTGATATCCCAGTTTTCTGTCTTTCTGATTTACTGTTCTTCTTTAAGAAAGAGCGTAGGAACCATACGCTCATTATATTGCGTCGAAACAATTCCGGCATCGGACAGCCGGGAATATACACCCGCAAACTGGCCATTGAAAACATACAGACCAGTCAGATTGGAATAGGGTTTAAATCCATCAGGGCCGAGCAGATCGATGTTCATCGACTGATAATGGGGAATGTATTCTTCGACGATATAGCCATGATCAACCAGATCATCGACCAGCTTTGGCCAGTGTTTTTCAGCAATATCCACCCCCGCATAAACACCTTTGGCTCCATAACCTTCTTTGGGTTTGATAATCCAGTGCCTGCGGTCTTGCTTGATCCGCTCCGCCGTTTCCGGTGTCAGATCAAAGGCTTCGGGCATATGCGCTTTGATAAACATCACTTCTTCATCGGTGAAGTATTTCTGTAAAGCTGGTTCAAAGAGAGCTTCACTGATCGTTTTGGAATGGGGGATCTGGGTTTTAAATGCTCCAGCCAGAACGATGTTTCCTTCTTTTACCGCCTGTAAAAACGGCTTGATTTCATCGAAATGGTCCAGCACATCCTGCGTGACGGCTCTTCGATACAGGGCATCATAGTGAACCCCTGTTCTGGGATTATAGAGGGAAGTTCCATCGTATTGCAGATCGCGGATATCGACGACTTCAGCCGTATACCCTCGATCCTGAAGCAGTTTTTCGATCGCATACAGTTCTGGAAGGTACGCATTTTCCAGAAAGTCTGAAATGGCAATCGCCGGATTCTTTTTTCCGGTCGCCTGTTCGATATCCACAAGCAGCGCATCCGCCAATGGATTCATCAGCGGCAGATAGCTGACTTCAGGTTTAAGGGCGTTCCAGACATTGTTGTGGGCCAGAAATTTAAACATCAAATCATTTTCATACATGGCGGAAGTTCCGTCTGTATTGAATTCACAGACCTTGAAATCGCCGGTTGCTTCATCATAAAAAACATCAATGCGCAAAACCGGGATAGCTGCCTGATAACCAGGCTCGAGGGCGATGAGTTCTTCGAGTTCTGGTGGGAAGTGAAACAGAGCCCGTATCTCTGGATCTTTCTGGTAGGCGGCGATCGTCTTTTCAAAAATCGAATAGAAAGTCTGACAGAGCTTTTCGAAATTTTCTTTATCCTGCAAAGTAAAGAACTTTGGGATATGCAGGGTGCGGGTATAAATCGGCACCGCACTGCTCTGATTGGGAACTTCATATTCTAGCGGTGAATTCTGAATGGTCAGACTGGTATCGAATGCACTTTTACGGCTTTCCTGCAGATGGTCTTCTACATAGTCAAGCCATTGTTTTTCAATGGATTTCACAGAGTGAAGATGGATGCTTTCACTTCATCCGTGTGTTTTTTGCCTAAAACGTTTTCCATGATTGCCCAGGCAAAATCAATCGCGGCTGCAGCAGAACGTCCAGTGATCAGTTTTCCATCGACTACAGTTGGCTGATCTTTATAGGTTCCACCGAATTCATCGTTCATCGATGTAAAGCAGGTGTAGTCTTTGCCTTTGAGCAGACCCATGTGTCCAAGGATCGTTGGAGCGGCGCAGATGGCAGCTACATATTTTTCTGGGTCATTGTAGAACTCAGTGATGACTTCTTTGACTTTTTCGTTGGCTTCGAGTTTTGGAGCGTGGGCGCCGCCTGGAATGATCAGAACATCTACATCTGAGAAATCGTAGTCCTTCAGAGGAGTTGCTGGCGAATAGGTAACACCAAAACGACCGGTTACAGAATCAGTATTGGCTGCGCTGACTAAGTCAACAGGCATACCAGCCCGGCGTAACAGGGCGATTGGACCCATGGCTTCGAGTTCTTCGAAACCGTTGTCCATGACAATTGCGGCTTTTTTCATACTAAATACCTCGCTTTCGTACGTACTGTACTTTTAATATTTTAACCCACTGTGCCCAATCAGCACTGTTTATACCTGACCTTCAGAGATCTGTTTCTGAAAGGGGTCTTCGGAGACGACCTGCATGACAAATGATGGGTTTCTGATCTTTCTGGTCTTTTGAGTCTTTTTGCTCATTCAAATCTGCTTTATACCGGTAACCTTCTTTCCTGATTTTCCAGAAATCTCAAACTCACCAGAATCTGTTCATTCCTTATTGTTTTTATGTGATTTTTTCAGAATTTGATAAGAGTTTTCTTCTTCTTTATTTGGTTGGCTTGGATAGAATAGGCATATCGAAAAAAATTCTGTCTTCTTCATCCTTTGTGCCCTCTATAGTGCAAACTTTGGGCCTTGGCAAAGGAAGGACTCTGGTTTTCACCGATAATGAAGATAGAAAAACAAGAATACTTTTTAAAGGGAGGTTCTTCTATGAATCGTTTAAATCCATCGCGCAGCGAAACGTTATCCTTGGCGCTGATGTATCTGTTATTTGGCCTTGTGCTCTGCTTCTTTTCCGGCTCGATTCTGACAACCATCGTCCGGATTCTCGGTATTATTCTGGTTGTATATGGCGGCTTTAACCTGTATCAGTACTTTGTCGTGACAAAATCTACGAACATGTCGCCAATGTTCATCGGAATTCCGGGTGTGATCATTGGTTTGATTCTTGCAGTATGGCCGCACATGCTGATCAACTTTTTCCCAATCCTTGCCGGCGTTCTGTTAACCTTTAACTCCATCGCTCAGATCCAGAAATCTCTGGTGATGAAACGCGCCGGAATTTCTTCCTGGATGTTCAGCATGGTCATTGCTTTGATCATGTTATTTGTCGGCATCGTTTTGATGATCCGTCCGGGAAATGTCATCAACATGATCATGAGTCTTACTGGTTATGCTCTGATTGCAGAAGCCGTCGTTCTGACTGTTCAGGCTTTTGTCAGAGCCTAAGTCATATGGCAATGCTCTTCTCTCTCTGATTAATTCCTGACTCACCCTCCTCATTCTCTGAGTCGTTGACCTGGTTTGTGCCAGGTCTTTTTGTGTTCTTTTGTATTCTTTATATTCTGACCATTTCGTCTGGCCTGAATTTATCTTCACCTGGTCTGAATTCTTCTGGGCCTGAAACGCACAAAAACCGGGATGCCTGATGAGGCAGACAACCCGGTTTCATTCAAGATTTGAATTCAAACAATTGCGTACAGTTTTGAGAAGATCGGATTCCAATCCAGTCTAATCTGAATCAGAGATTTGGTCTGAACCAAAGATTTAATCTGAATCCGATTGGAAAGAGGTCAGTCAGAGCTGTATTTATTCTTCTGTTTACTCCTGCGCAAACATTGGAGTGGAAAGGTAACGATCCCCTGTATCTGGAAGCAGGGCAACGATCAGTTTGCCTTTGTTTTCTGGTCTGGCCGCTAACTGTTCAGCAGCAGCTAAAGCCGCACCAGAAGAGATTCCAGCCAGGATGCCTTCGCTTTGAGCCAGTTCACGACCGGCATCATAGGCTTCCTGATCGGAAATCTTGATGATTTCATCGTATACATGAGTATCCAGTGTGTCTGGCACGAAGCCGGCACCGATGCCCTGAATGCCATGCTTTCCTGCTTTTTCACCAGACAGAACAGCAGAGGTTTCTGGTTCAACCGCAACGACTTTGACGTTTGGATTCTTGGATTTGAGGTATTCGCCAACACCGGAAATCGTTCCGCCGGTTCCTACGCCCGCAACAAAGATATCGACTTTACCATCGGTGTCTTCCCAGATTTCAGGACCGGTTGTGGCATAATGAGCAGCTGGGTTGGCCTGGTTTACGAACTGACCAGCAATAAAGGCATCACCAAGTTCTTTGGCAATTTCTTCAGATTTGGCAATTGCACCTTTCATACCTTCAGCACCTGGTGTGAGCACCAGTTTAGCGCCATAGGCTTTGAGCAGATTACGACGTTCAACAGACATGGTATCTGGCATCACGATGATGACTGGATAGCCTTTTAAGGCACCAATTGCAGCCAGACCGATACCGGTATTGCCAGAAGTGGCTTCAATGATGGTTGTGCCAGGTTTAAGGCGGCCGTCGGCTTCGGCGGTTTTGATCATGTTGGCAGCAACGCGGTCTTTAACAGAGCCAGCCGGGTTGAATCCTTCGATTTTGACGGCGATGGCTGCAGGCAGATCATGTTTCTTTTCAATGTTTTGAACTTCGACCAGCGGGGTTTTTCCTACCAGATCGAGCATACTGGAATGAATAGGCATTTTTTATTTCTCCTTTGGGTTCATTTTCCTGTCTTATGACGGTTTATCCATAAATAGAAGGATCTTATAACCAAGTATAGATCCATTGCTTCCCGATCGATTGGTCCTTTACCGAAACAAACAATCAGAAATCAGAATTTTAAGTCCATCAGCCTTTGGAATTAAAGGCAGCCACAGGAAGAACAACATAGAATTTTTAAACGCATAAATTTGTCCTCGCTTATGCGACTGAAGATAGCCGTCTTCGCCTCAATTGAAAAGTCATGCGCACCATTCTTACAGAAATCTATTACATTTTATTCAAAATATGATCATTTTTATCCCGCCTGCTTATGAAACCACCGCTCGTTTCCCCTTCCTGATTTCATTTCTGAACGAGATCAGATAGAAAACGTTTCATTTCAGATGAGATTTCGCCACGCAAAAAGGCAGCTGTCCCCCATAATGACAGCCGCCTTTAATGTGCTTATGCGATTTGTGATTTTAACCAGGCAAAGATAAATCCATCCAGATTTCCATCCAGTACGGCCTGAGCCTGACTGGTTTCATATCCGGTTCTTGCATCTTTGACCATGGTATACGGATGCAGAACGTAGCTTCGAATCTGGCTGCCCCATTCATTGGCTTTGGTTTCGCCTTTGAGGGCGGCAATCTTCTTTTGCTGCTCCTCGATTTCACGCTGCAGCAGTCTGGATTTCAGAATGTTGAGCGCTTCTTCGCGGTTCTGAATCTGGCTGCGGCCAGACTGACAAGTGGCCACAATTCCGGTTGGCTTGTGGACCATACGGATCGCCGAGTCTGTCTTGTTGATGTGCTGACCACCAGCACCGGAAGCACGCTTGGTTTCGACAATCAGATCTTCCGGTTTGATTTCAATTTCAATGTCGTCATTGAACTGCGGCATGACCTCAACAGAGGCAAAGGAAGTATGGCGTCTGGCACCGGCATCAAATGGAGAAATCCGCACGAGACGGTGAACTCCTTTTTCACCTTTCAGATAGCCATAAGCCTTTTCGCCTTCAATGAGAATCGTAGCCGACTTAATGCCCGCTTCTTCACCTTCCTGGAAGTCAAGAACGGTGACTTTAAAGCCCTTGTTCTGAGCATAACGGGTATACATGCGGTAGAGCATGCTGGTCCAGTCGCAGGATTCGGTTCCCCCTGCTCCTGGGTGGAATTCGAGAATGGCATTGGAGTTGTCATACTCGCCGGACAGAAGAACTTTCACTTCGAAGTCATCCATTTTCGCTGTCGCTTCTTCAGCTTCCATGGAGGCCATTTCCAGTAATTCTTCATCCGGATCGCTTTTCAGAACTTCGGCTGTTTCAGCTAAGCCATCAAAGATTTCGCGCAGCTCTTTGTAGCCGCTGACGATTTCTTTCAGGGAGTTCTGTTTGCGGATGGTATTCTGGGCTTTCCTCTGATCGCTCCAGAATCCATCTTCCAGCATCTGCTGGTCGTAAGCCTGAATCTGTTTTTCTTTTTCAGGCAGGTCAAAGTGACTCACCCAGAGCGTCCAACTTCTCCAGGTGAGTAGACAGAATCTGTTTAAGCTCGAACAGTTCCATTTTTATTCATCCTCGCTTCATGAGCACTTCTGGCTTCTTCCACTTTATTCTGTGGTTTTTCCTGACGGATGCGCACTTTTAACAGGTAAGAAGCAATTTCACGGTCAATCCGGCGGTTCATGTCTTCAAACATGTCGAAGCCTTCCTGAACGTACTGCTGCAGCGGGTTATTCTGAGCGTAGGAACGCAGATAGATACCATTTCTCAGTTTGTCCATGCGGTCGATATGCTCAACCCAGTTGCGGTCGATGTTACGTAAAACAACTGTTTTTTCGAATGGTAAGAACTGTGCTTTAGCCAGTTCGATTTCGTGTTCGTAAGCACCCCAGACTTTGTTAAAGATGTATTCTTTAAGCTCGTCGTAGGATTTGCCTTCGAGTTCTTCAACGTGGATGGCCCGATCGCCGCTCACACCGAGAACTTCCAGGGATTTTACCAGACCTGGCAGATCAACTTCTGCTTTACGGCCTTCGGAAAGGTTGGCCTGGATTGCCTGTTCGATGACTTTTTCGAAAATCAGACGGACCATATCATGGACGTCTTCGCTTTCGAGAACTTTGTTGCGCTGATCGTAGATGATTTCACGCTGACGGCGCAGAACATCATCGTAGTCCAGCAGGTTTTTACGAGTGTCGAAGTTGAAGCCTTCGACTTTCTTCTGAGCCATTGTGATGGAACGGGTAACCTGTTTGGATTCGATCTGCTCATCGCCAAGGGAAGCAAACAGGGATTTCAGCTTGTCAGTACCGAAACGAACCATCAAAGAGTCTTCCAGAGAAACATAGAATTTAGAGAATCCCGGGTCACCCTGACGTCCGGAACGACCACGCAGCTGGTTGTCGATTCGACGGGATTCATGACGTTCAGAACCCAGAACAGCCAGACCGCCTAATGCGCGGCTTTCTTTGGTCAGCTTAATATCGGTACCACGACCAGCCATGTTGGTGGCAATCGTAACGGCTTTTGGTCTGCCGGCTTTAGCAACGATTTCAGCTTCTCGTGCATGGTTTTTGGCGTTCAGCACTTCGTGTGGAATGCCTTCTTTCAGAAGCATCTGGTGGAGCAGCTCGGAAACTTCTACCGCAATGGTACCAACCAGAACTGGCTGGCCTTTTTCGTAGAGTTCTTTGACTTTGCGAACCAGAGCTTTGTATTTGTCTTCTTTTTTACCGTAGATTTCATCTGGTAAATCCTGACGGGCAATCGGACGGTTTGTTGGAATGACAACAACACGCATGTTGTAAGTGTTGAGGAATTCTTCTTCTTCAGTTTTTGCAGTACCAGTCATACCGGCCAGCTTTTCATACAGACGGAAGAAGTTCTGGTAAGTGATGGTAGCCAGAGTGGATGTTTCTTCTTTGATTGGAACACATTCTTTGGCTTCGATCGCCTGATGCAGACCATCAGAGTAAGCACGACCAGGCATTGTTCGACCGGTAAACTGGTCAACAATGACGATTTCTTTCTGGTCAGAAACCACGTATTCAACGTCCTTCATCATGATGAAGTTGGCTTTTAATGCCTGGTTGAGGTGGTGAACCAGCTGGGTATTTTCCAGATCATACAGGTTTTTCAGGTTGAAGAAGCGCTCGGCTTTTTCAACACCGGAATCTGTCAGCATGACCTGTCTGGTCTTTTCATCGATATCGTAGTCACCGGAAACAATTTTCTGTTCCTTGGACAGTTTATCGTATTCGTATTCTGGTTTTACCAGAGTTTTGACAAAGCGGTCTGCGGCAATATACAGGTTCGCCGTGTCTTTTTTACCACCGGAAATAATCAGCGGGGTACGGGATTCATCGATCAGGACAGAGTCGACCTCATCGATAATGGCCATGTATAAACCACGTAAAACGCGGTCATTGACATCCGTAACCATGTTGTCACGCAGATAGTCAAATCCGAGTTCGGAGTTGGTGGTGTAGGTAACATCACAAGCGTAAACCGCACGTTTTTCAGCTGCAGACAGTTCACGTTTGTTTACGCCGACAGTCAGGCCTAAGAAACGATAGATTTCACCCATCCATGCAGCATCTCGACCGGCCAGGTATTCGTTGACGGTGATTACGTGTACGCCTTTTCCCATCAGTGCGTTCAGATATACGGCCATTGTCGCGGTCAGGGTTTTACCTTCACCGGTCTTCATTTCCGCAATGTCACCACGATGCATTGCAGCAGAACCTTCGATCTGAACTTTATATGGTTTTTCACCGATTACCCGGCTGGCTGCTTCTCTTGCTGTCGCAAACGCTTCTGGCAAAAGATCATCCAGGGTTTCGCCTTTTTTAAGGCGTTCCCGGTATTCTTCAGTTTTGTTTCTTAATTGTTCGTCAGTTAAAGCTTTCATCTCATCTTCATGAGCAAGAACCTGATCCGCTGTTTTTTCCAGCCGCTTCAGTTCTCTTGCTTCTTCCGAGAACAGTCCTCCAAAAAGAGCCATTTATTTCTCCTCTCAAGTCAAACTTTAGCAAATTACATTTTAGCATAGGGGCTTCAAAGTCCCCAAAGCAAGCGGTCTCTTCTTCTTCATACTCCACTCTTATGCCCGAATTTCGCATCCTTTAACCATTTCTGGACATTCTCCACTTTTTTCAGTCCGCTTGCCATCGATTGAAAAAAATGGACATTCAGGCAAAAAAATAATATGAACAAGATGTTTTACCTTAGTAAACTTGTCCATAATATAACAATTTTCACGTAGAGTAAACAAAATCAGGGAAAAACTACGGCTCTTCCCTGATTTTCAATCACTTCACTTTTCAAAAAGCCAATTCTGTGCTGGATCACATTGACCAAGTCCATCTCAAAAATTTTCTCTTTACCCGCGGGCTGACAAGAATTGGATAAGAGTCAGCCTCAACCGAGACAAAAAACCGCCTGGTATCAGGCAAGCATACGATCCAAATCGGTCAGAAAGCCGAACCGGGTCAGATGGAAAACCGGTCCTGATCAGACAGGGGTATGAACGAAGGCATCCGCACTGATTCCCTGTTCGAGAATTTTGGCTGCCCACTTTTTTGCTCCTTCAAGCGAATGATCCCGGTAGTTGCCGCATTCCTTACGGGCAGTCCCTGGAATTTCTTCCCATGAAGTATCCAGGGTCTGTTCGAGTGCTTTTTTCAAAGCTTTGGCCGCATCAAGACTCGACAGTTCACCCCAGACCAGCAGATGGAATCCGGTCCGGCATCCATAGGGAGAGCAATCGATATAGCCTTCAATCTGCGGACGCAGATATTTGGCCAGCAGATGCTCAAGCGTATGCAGGCTGGCGGTATCGATAAACTCTTCATTTGGCTGACTCAGACGGACATCAAAATTAGAAATGATGTCACCTCTGGGTCCGCTGGTCGTATCAATCAGACGGACATAGGGTGCAATGACTGCATCGTGATCCAGGGTAAAGCTTTCAATTTCAACCTGTGGTTTTGTTTCCTGTACTTCCATAGCGTCCTCCTTATGGTTTACATTCTGATTTTTCAAAAGGATCTGAGACTGAATCGAATTCCAGCCGATCTGATCTGATCCGATCGTTTCTGATTCTCTAA
>Belle_p1__coassemble_1018_pt1 | contig 18417 bp, 16 predicted proteins | sample Belle_p1__metabat2_high_PE_034 | metagenome-assembled genome bin Belle_p1
ATCCGCAGTCTGGCAGATCTCAAAAAGCGGTTTTTCTGATTGAGGCGATCTTTGATGTGAGCGAAACGTTCTTCCATAGTCGATGACAATCCTGCTTTCTAATTTCTAAATTTCATGCTGGCTACAGTGTATGCCGATTCGAAAGCTTTAACAGGGATCTGACTGTACGATGACTGAAAATGGATGCAGTTTGACCTTTTTCGAGCGTTTTATCTGACCGGACTTTGACTGCGGGCTGAACTTTCTGACCATGAATGCAAAAACAAAAAGGGCAGAGGACAGAGAATGGTGAAGAAAATGAAGAGGATGAAGAGGGTGAAGAGGATATGGAAAAGAGGATGAGGAAGGGAATTAAATCAGGTAAAGAAACAGGATAAAAAAGATGCCCTGAATCTTGGCGTTTTCTTCCAAACTTGTTTTTGTCGACAACAAATTACCTGCTCAAATAAAATTTCATGTGATTTTTGTCCATGATACGAAATCGGCTCCCTTTTCCGGTAAACTAGCGAGAGAAAACTCTGTTAGAATGACAAAAGAAAAACTACTAAAGAGATTGAACAGCCAGAGCCGGCATGGACTGGCTGAAGAAGGGAGAACTGAGGATTTATGAGTATGTTTTATTGGGTGATCGCACTTCTTCTGGTTGGCATGGGCGGCTACACCGGATATACAAACTGGTCAACCTACTTTAAAGCAAAAAAAGTGCGCGAGCAGTTTCTGAAAACCCATCCGGATGCAGAAGTCATCAAGAATGGTCAGACACGTACATGGCTTTATCTGCTGATGCTGGCTTTCTGCGTAGGACTTGGCATCTGGCTGTTAGTATCACCATCTTCTGAAAATTTTGATGTCAATACCCGGATTTCCCAGGCTGTTGTTTATATCGGTCTTGGAATCTTTGCATTTGCGATGGCTGGCGAAGCCTTGATGGACAGCACTCTGATCTCTTCGCCAGAAGCTCTGGTCTATGAAGATCAGATTCTCAAGTATAAAAACATCCGCGGGGTGAATATCGGAAAAGGCTGGTTTAAATCCAGCTACATCCTGTTAAACCAGGCTCAAGAAATTCCGGTTGCCAAGGCAACTGCCCTGAAAGTGGATGCGCTGTTAGTGGAATGGAAACGGAATCGTAAAGAAACATTCCGTTCACGTAAAGAAAGACGCGCGGCAGCACGCAGAGAGCGGGAGGGAAAATGAGAAAACTGGTTCTTTTCGGTGAAGGAAATTTTGGCCCTGCTTTACTGGAAAGTGCCCTGGTTGTTTCGCAGCGGGAGGCTGACGAAAATACGTTTGCGCTCGATGGCAGTAATCTGATGGAGTTCCGTCGTAACTTTGATTCGGTGTGCAACACCGTTTATAACCATGACTCCTTATTGCTGCTTTGCGATATCTCGACCAGCAGCGTTGCCCGGGAAGCCTGGCTTGTACTGGAAAAACGCGGTCTGATGAAGAAAACTCTGTTTGTGATGGGAGCAAGTGTTCCAACGGCTCTGGCAGCTCTGGTGTTCAAAGATTTAGTGGACACCGATCAAGAGCTGATCAAAACCCTGAGAGCCCAGAGTGAACAGGGACTGATGTTCTTTGAAGGATAATGGATCCCGACGCATCGGATCAAAACGCATCAGAAAGAGAAGTAAAAGAGAACTATCAGATTATCAGATTAATGAAATGAATCTGCAAAAGCGATTGTCTTCGGATGATCGCTTTTTGTCTGACTGGGTTTTTGTCTGTCTGAAAGGCGACGGATAGCGAAAGAAGACAGCCTGGCTTGTGGCAAAATCAAGTCATTCGATCATCGAAAAAAGGTTAAAATTGGCAGCTCATTCTGGTTATGCGCGGTTAGTCAAGAAAATCTTTATAAAAATGGCGTGATGGTAAGAAAACGTTTAGAAAGTTGCGGTATTTCACATTTTCTGCTCACAAATTCGAAAGCAGGGTCTGATACTATAAGGTCGAGCAAAGCCTTAAACGAATTCGAGGTTCCAGGCCCGCCGCGAATTCACCTTAAGGAGCCAGAAGATAAAGCTCACTTCATAATCAAATTCCTTTCTATGCGGTAAAGGGAGTCCTTCGGGGCTCCCTTTCCTGCGTTTAGGAAAGAATGCATCGAATTTATCGAACTCATCGATTAAATGGAATGAGATTTTTGGCAGAGCCTTTGAAACCAGACGATTGCAGGCAGCGCTTTAATCGCATCAGAATGACCTTCAAATTCTGAATGGCTGAAAATTGTGAGAACAAAAACTGGATGGATCAGAAATTCTGTTTTACAATGCCTGTCAGCTCTTTGAATGTGATCATCAAGATGCCTGTACCTGTTTCTTCCAGACTGAAAGCCGGGTCGGAAGCTTGCCAAGACCTTTACGGGGCTGGTGGGCAGATTGATAAAGATGAGAAGAAAGCGGAATAGAAAGCAGAGATTCTGGCTTGGATTGTGATCTGATCTCAATCCTAAGCGGATACATTCCTGGCTTTACAGGCAGAAAACGAAAAAAGGCCTGACTGGACGTGCCGGGAGCAGGAAGTGTCCCGTTTGATCAATCAGGCATAAAGCGACGGTTTTGCGAGGGTCGATGATAGACTACAGGTGAGCAGAAATACAGCTCGCTTCTCAATCATATTCCCTTTCTTTAAAAACTTTCTTGAGTATGGCCGGCGAAAGCCGGCTTTATTCGTCTCACAATAGATATACCGAAGAACGTGCGGATGTCCCCAAACAAAGCGCCAGTCTAAAGGCTGCCTTAAGCAAAACTTTCGAAACTGTTCTTTGAATGTTCTTTGGTTCTGAGCGGCAGATGGTACTATTCTGTCTATGCTATACTTGTCCGGAGGTTGAGGATATGAACAAACATGACAAATTGTTGATTACGATGTTTTCCAGTGCTGATTCAGTTGCAGGCCAGGGAGTAGGCAGTGCCTATCAAGAACAGGTGAACCTGGTAAAAACCGGAGCCCCCGAACTGTTTGATGTCGAAATCAATAAATGGACATCAGATCCGGATATTCAGCATTTTCATACCATTGACCCCGCATTCCTTTTGCGAATCAAAGATAAGCATGCGGTCAACATCGCCTATTGTCACTTTCTGCCCGACACGCTGGAAGGCTCTTTGAAAATTCCAAAGATTCTTTTCCCGGCGGCTCAGAAATACATCATCAATTTCTACAACTCTGCCGACCGGCTGGTTGTGGTGAATCCATCTTTTATCAATGAACTGGTGAAGTACGACATCGACCGCAAGAAAATTTACTATATTCCCAATTTCGTCTCCAAAGAAAAATTCCATCCGCTTGGTCAAGAAGCCCGCAATGAATGGCGGGATAAATATGGAATCGACCGGGATGCCTTTGTGATTTTAGGCTGCGGTCAGGTACAGACCCGTAAAGGAGTTCTGGATTTTGTTGAAACGGCCGAATCCATGCCCGATGCACACTTTGTCTGGGCCGGCGGTTTCTCCTTTGGTCCAATGACCGAGGGCTATGAACAGCTCAAAGCCATCATGGACAATCCTCCTGCCAATGTGACCTTTACCGGTATTGTCGATCGCGATGATATGGTTTCGATCTATAACATGTGCGACGTCCTGTTTATTCCAAGCTATAACGAGCTGTTTCCAATGACGATCCTTGAGGCCGTCAACTTAGGGATTCCACTGGTGACACGAGATCTGGATCTGTATCGCGATATTCTGTTTGACGATTATCTGCGCGGCCATTCCAATGAAGAGTTTCGCTCTTTGCTGGAAGGGCTGAAAAACGATCCGGAGATGTATAAATTCTGGTCTTCCAAAAGTACAGACCTTTCGAATTTCTATTCGCGCGAACACGTTCTGGAAATGTGGAAGAAGTTCTATGTCGAAGCCTGGGAAGAAAAATTCAAGGAAAAATGGCCTCCGGCCGATGGCTCCTTAAAGGAAACCACCAATGAACTCGAGCAATAAAAAATATTTCTGGAATGTTGTGCTGATTGTGACCGTGACGGTGATTGCCATGTATTTCGCCCTGCGCGATAACTTTGGAGCAATCATGCATGCCATCAGCCAGATGAATTTCTTCTCCTTACTGGTCATTCTCGCCTGGGGGCTGGCCATTAATGTGGTGATTGGCGCCGGTTATGCCCTGCTTGGTAAACGATATAAGAAGCACTACAGCCTCAAAGACGGTGTCATTGTGGCTTTTGTCGGGACATTTTTTGCGGGTATTACCCCTTCTTCTACCGGCGGTCAGTTTGGTCAGGCCTATGTGTTAAAAAAGCAGGGGATCAGCATGTCCGATGGGGTCAGCCTGTTGTGGGCGGACTTCATCATCTATCAGACAATGATGATGCTTTATGTCACCCTGTTATTTATTCTGCGCTTTACCCATTACGTAAATGTCAGTGCCTGGTTCTGGATTGTCTTTGCGGGCTATCTGGTCAACGTTGTGGTCATTCTGGCCCTGTATACCATTGCGCTGTTTCCTAAGTTCTACATTAAACTGGCCGGATGGGCGGTAAAGTTTTTAGGCCGTCTTCACATTCTGAAAGATCCGGAACAACAGAAGCACACCTGGGTGGCTCAGGTGACAAGCTTTACGGCTGAAAGTAAAAAGCTTTCGACCGATAAAAAACTGATCCTGCAGCTGGTCGTGGTCAACTTTGCCCGGCTGACGCTGTATTTTTCCCTGCCGTTTGTGGTGTCACTTGCTCTTGGCATCAAGCTCAAGTTTGGACAGCTGCTCGACACGCTGGCTTTATCTTCCTTTGTGACGATGGCCAACTGCTTTGTCCCGCTGCCTGGCGCAACGGGTGGAACGGAAGTCTTCTTTACAATGCTTTTCCAGAACATGCTTGGTCGTCTGACCGGTGCGGTTTTATTGCTGTGGCGTTTTTCGTCCTACTATTTACCGGTTCTGGTTGGCGCTTTAGTCTTCCTGTTGTTTAAAAACCATGAAGATTCCAAAGAGGATGGACACAAGCATCATGAACATCTTCCCGATCTTCCGAAAAGCTCTGCATCCGCTTCACTGAGTATGGAGTCGGATCAGATTCATCAGATTACCCCGATGCCGCCGCTGGATGACGAAGAAGTTCACCAGCTGGCAGGACCAGAGCTGGTCCCGCCTTCCAATACGCATTCAAATTTTTACGATGGCCAAGCTTCCTGAACGCAGTAAGCTTGGCCATCTTTTTTGTTTTTTGGTTTATTTAGGGATTTCGCTATAATAAGATATTGCCTTTTTCATCACAGAATAAGGGATGGCGTGGTACACGTGCAGGATAGAGTTGAAAGACTGCCCAAACCCACAGGCGTTTATGCCAGCCGTCCGGAAAACAGGCATAATAAAGGCGGATTGTCTTTTTATTGGCAGAGAACTGGTTGGATCTGGCTGGATCTCTGTGCTAAAAAGTCAGGTGCGTCTGGATTTCCACTTTTTTGAGCCGTGATGCAGTGGATGAAAAAAGTGGAAATCAAAGCCCAGAACAGGCTTTTCCATCCGACAAGGATCCAGAAAAGGGGGAAACAGGATGAATATCGGGTTAGTTACGGATACGTACCTTCCAGATATCAACGGGGTTGTCAGTTCCACGGTCACCCTGAAAAATGCTCTGGAAAAAGCAGGCCATACAGTTTATGTGATTACCAACCATGCCGGAACCGGCATTAAATTTGAAGATGGCGTCTTGCGTCTTCCAGGAATTAAACTCAAAAGTTTTTATGGCTATAAAGTCTCTTCGCCCATTAATGTCGGGGCGGGCAGTTATATTGAAGATATGAATCTGGATGTGATCCATTTACAGACAAACTTCGGTGTGGGTCTGTATGGACAATATCTGGCCAATTCCATGAATATTCCGCTGGTCGATACGTACCATACGATGTATACCGACTATACCCATTACATCAATCCAAGAGGATTTGAAGGGTTTGACCGGGTATCGAAGGATGCCATCAAAGCGGCAAGCCGGGCGGTGTGCAACAATGCGCAGGCCGTCGTTGCGCCCAGCCAGAAAACCAAGGAAGCACTGATTGACTATGGAGTGCTCGCTCCAATTTATGTCGTGCCAACCGGACTGGATCTGGATAAGTTCATGAATGTGGACCCGCAAAGTGAGAGGGTCCGTCAGATTCGCGCCCAGATCAGTGAGGATCCGGAAGATCTGATTTTGTTGTTTGTGGGTCGTCTGGCCAAAGAAAAATCGCTGGAAATTCCGATTGAAGCGATTGTGCAAAATACCAATCCACATGTCCACCTGGCCATTGTCGGTGGGGGACCGGATGAAGATTTTTACCGCAATCTGACGGAGAACCTGCATGGCGAAGACCGGGTTCACTTTTTAGGAGCCGCTGCTCCCAATGAGATCGGTCTTTACTATGCCGCTTTTGATGCGTTTGTTTCAGCCTCTTTATCTGAAACCCAGGGCATGACCTATCTGGAAGCCATGGCAGCCGGCAAGATGGTCTTTGGCCGGCGTGATGAGGTGTTAACCGAACTGCTCGATGAGGACGAAACCGGCTTCTATTTTGATACCCCGGCAGAGCTCAATGAAAAGATCGATGTCTTTTTAAATATGAGCCTGGAAGAAAAAGAAGAAGCCGGCCGCAAGTGCCAGCAAAAAATCATGCCATACACCGCTGAAGCCTTTGCCTATTCTATGGAACGGGTCTACAGCCAGGCGATTGATGATTATTCGCAGACGTATGAAGTTCAGAAAATCCAGTTCAGCGGCAACTATGTCTTTTTACAGCTGCAAGTGGATGCCGAAAAAGAACCCGTCAAGATGATCATTCCAATCGATGATTTCTTTGAGCTGAAAATTTCGCTTCATACCAAGCTGGATGACTATATGGTGCGCAGTTATCTGGATATTCAGAATTTCTACTGGTGCATGTATAAAGTCGAACAGCGCCTGCTTACCCGGGAGATGACCCATCATCAGGTTGTTGATTATTGCGTACGGCGTCTGGAAGCTCCGCTTTCAGTGGCTGATCAGGTCGCCAATGAGCTCGAACTGATGGGCAAGATCAACGATCGCAATTATGCGATGGAAAAAGCGGAATACTATCAGTCTGTTGGATCGAGTAAGCGCCAGATTGAGCAGAAGCTCTATCGGGCCGGGATTGATCCGGAACTGATCCGTGAAGCCTGCAACTCCCTGTCGAGTGTGCAGGAAAAATCCAATGCGGCCAAACTGGCTAAGCGCCTGGCCAAAAGCCTCAAGGCCAAGTCGGTCCGCCGCAAACGTCAGGAAATTACGCATAAGCTGATTTTGCATGGGTATTTACCGGATGCGGCCAAAGAAGTTGCCGAAGAGCTCGATTTTAATGAAGATCATGACCAGGAAGCATTGCACGATGCCTTTGATAAGGCGATGCGTCTGTATGCGTCCAAAACTCCGGAAGTACGCAATCAGAAGATCCGGACGTATTGTCTGCGTCAGGGATTCTTGCGTGAGGATATTGACGAATTAATGGAAAGTGAGAATTTATGATTCAGGATTTAAACCAGGAAGGGAAAATCACTCTCCCTGTTCTGATTACTAAAGCCGATGTTGGCCGGACGGCCAAGAACGCGCCTTATTTATCTTTGACACTGGAAGATCAGTCCGGTGTTCTGGATGCCAAATACTGGAACCTGACTGAAGATCAGGTCAAAGAATGGAAAGCCGGCATGATTGTTGAAGCCACCGGCGATCTGATGCGCTATCGCAATGCGTGGCAGCTTCGCATCCGTTCTCTGAAAGCCATTGAAGGCAGCCCGGCGGATTACGTCCGTTCGGCGCCGGAAAGCATGGATAAGATTCGTGCCGAAATTAACGGTCTGGTTGAAAACATCAAAAACCCAACCATTCAGAACGTGACCAAAGAAGTCATCGAGATGAAAAAGGACGATTACTTCCTTTACCCGGCAGCGGTGCGCAACCATCACAACTATCCGGGTGGACTGGCCTGGCACAGCCTGAGCATGGCAAGACTCGCCCAGGTCATTGCCCGTCAGTACGATTTTCTCGATGAAGATCTGTTGATTGCCGGCATTTTGCTTCATGACGTTGCCAAAACCGAAGAATATTCGGCTCCGGTTTTACCGGAATACACCCCAAAAGGAAATCTGATTGGCCACATCACAATGGGGGCCAATCTGATTGACCGGGTTGCGGTGGCCTTAGATGTAGAAGACAGTGAAGAAGTCATGTTGTTGAAGCACATGGTTCTCTCCCATCATGGCAAAAAAGAATTCGGCTCCCCGGTTTTACCGATGATTCCGGAAGCAGAAGTGCTGACTTTGTTAGACAATCTGGATTCCCGGCTGTTTATGATTCATGAATCGCTGGAAAGTGTAGAACCCGGAACCTTCGGTCCGAAAAACTTCGCACTGGATGGCCGTATGTTCTATCGCAAAAGCTGGGAGAAATAGACCGGCTTTGATTGAAGGCCGGAAAATCGAAACCAATTTCATCACACAGGAAGGAAGACTTCCAGGAGGCGCAAGCCTCTTTTTTTCGGTTTGAGCCTTGCGTATACACTCATTGAGGCTTATGGTCGAAATCGTTTTTGGTCCGTGCAAAAATGGAAATAAGTCTTCGCACAGACCAAAAAATTATCAAAGAAACAGGAAAATACAGAAAAAAATCTGCTCAAATCCAGGATCAAATCCAAGACCAAATCCAAGAAGATTTGGATTCAGTCGAAGCCGTTCAGCAAGGTCTGCGTGGAAGAAGACTGTGGGTCAGAGCTTTATCGCCATGGCGGCCTTTATCGATCTCCATGGTGTGCAGATCCTTCAAGATGCGCATTCTAAAATGCGCATTCCCCCAGATGAAGCGTACTTGTGTCGCTTCTGATCCATAAAAGAGGGCAGAGCGTTTCTGTTTCAAAAGAAATGACATCAATTCAGGAGGATAAACATGAAAGTAGGATTTGCTTCACTTGGATGTTCCAAGAATCTGGTCGATTCCGAGAACATCATGGGCATGTTAAAAGCAGCTGGCCATATTCTGGTTGCCGATCCAAGACATGCCGATGCCATCATCATCAACACCTGCGGATTCATCAACCCCGCCAAAGAAGAAAGCATCAATACCATTTTTGAGATGACTCGTTATGCCGATAAGATCATCGTTGTCGGCTGTCTGGCTCAGCGGTATGAAAAGGAACTTCGTGAGGAGATTCCGGAAGTTACAGCGGTCGTTCCGATCCGGGACTATGACAAACTGCCGGCTATTCTCAAAGATATTCTGGAACAGGAAGAAGAGGTTCCGTATTTAAAGCAGTATCGGACGGTTTCCGGCAATCCGTGGAGTGCTTACATCAAGGTCAGCGATGGCTGCAGCAACCACTGCACTTTCTGTGCAATTCCTTTGATTCGAGGGGAACAAAACAGTAAGCTGATAACTGAAGTAAGGGAAGAAGCCGAGTACCTTGCTTCGAATGGTGTTCGTGAGATTACTCTCATTGCCCAGGACACCACGAAATATGGCCTTGACAATTATGGACAACTGAAACTGGCTGAGTTGATTCGAGAACTCGATCAGGTTGATGGTGTCCACTGGATCCGGATTCTGTACATGTATCCGGATGAAATCGAGCCAGAACTGCTTGAGGCCATGCGATCCAGTAAAAAAGTTGTTCCGTACTTTGATATCCCCATGCAACATGCGAGCAATCGTCTGTTGAAGCTGATGAACAGACGCGGAACAAAAGAAGACGTCCTTGAATTGACTCGTAAGATTCGCGCAATGTTTCCGGAGGCAGTGCTGCGAACAACAGTCATCGTCGGTTTCCCGTCTGAAACCGAAGAAGAATTTGAGGAACTGCTGGATTTCATTAAGGAGGTCCGATGGGACCGTTTAGGTGCCTTTACCTATTCAAAAGAAGAGGGCACCGCAGCAAGCCGCCTGCCAATGGAAATTGATGAGGCCGTTGCGCAGGATCGTCTGAACCGTTTAATGGCGGTTCAAAAAGAAATCAGTCATGAAAGTAATTTAAAGAAAATTGGGAAAGTGATTGAAGTGCTGGTCGAAGAGCAGGAAGCCCTGACTGGCCGTTATCATGGCCGCTCCATTGGAGATGCGCCGGATGATGTCGATGGTCAGGTCATCTTTACTTCTTCACTGCCCCTCGAACTGGGAACATTTGTTCCGGTTCGTGTAACAGACGCGACTCAATATGATCTGATCGGGATCTATGAGGGATAAAATTCCGGAAGAATCGTTACGTTGAGCAGCAGCGTCATCTATTCAAGGAGGTTATATCTATGACCAAGGATCAATTAGTTAATGCTTTGAAAGAAGCCGTTGGCGGAACACCTTACGGAGATATGCTTGTTGATGAAGCAGCTGAAACTTATGGTGACAAAGACAAGAAATACGGCCAGGACATGAAAGACCGTCTCGATGACAGACTTGGAATCCTGAAAGCTTATGAACGCATCCACAAAGATGCTGGTCAGGAAGCTAAAGCTACAACAGAAGCCGAAAAGATTGCCATTGTTGAAAAAGCTCTCGCTGCTCTGAAATAAATAAGCAAACATTCGAAGATTTTCTTTCAGCTCCATTCCACTTCAATCCATTTGAATGATCCGGATTGAGTCTGGAGTCTGAAGGAAGGACCTTCGTCCAATAGAATCAAATAGATCTTAAACTTTCTGGATTGATCCTTTAAAGCTCTGGTCGGTCGCCAGACTTGATCGATTTACAGATTTACAGACTCAAAGAATCTGTAAACAGACCTGTAAGTCCACGGATCCATCCATATACAGCATCAATCAGGATGCTTAAGGAGATAACCCATTATGACTAAAGCTGAATTTGAAGCTAAATTAGCTGCTGTTGCAGGTGACTGCGCTTACGGTAAAGAAATCGTTGCTGATCTCGTTGATCATTTCGACGAAACTGGCAAATATGCTCAGACTGCTAAAGATCGTCTGGATGACAGACTCGGCACTCTGAAAGGCTGGGAAAAGAAACACGAAGCTGAAGGCGAATACGGCAAAGCTTCCGAAGAAGCTAAGAAGATCGCTTGCGTTTACAAATTCCTCGACGCTCTGAAATAAGCATAGACTCAGTTAAATGAACCCACGGGGGGCAGGGACATTGTCCTTGCCCCCTTTTTTTAAGAAAGGCGGGGGAATGACCTGATGTTTAAACTCAGCGATTTACAGGAATTCCAGGCGCTGGACCCCATCGTTTCCAGGGATACGACGACACTTGTTCTGGTTTCCATGCCAAGTGAAGCCTCCCACCAGGAAAACTTTTACTTTGCGGATCCGGCGAACCGCTTCTGGGTGCTGATGGAGATCCTGTTTCATATGCCCACAGCAACCCGCCAGGAGAAGCTGGAACTTCTTGCCGTCCATCACATCGGGATCTGGTCGGTGATCCGGAGCTGCCTTCGCTATAAGAGTCGGGAAGACACAATGGAAGACATTGTCGTCAATGATATGCAGTCTTTTCTGGCCCAATATCCGCAAATCAATCGGATCGTCTGCGTCAGCCATGACACCATGCGGCTTTTGCAGGAAGCAGATCCACAGGCAGCCTTAATGGCGGCCTATGTTCCATCCCCATCGACTGATGACCTCTGGTATGACTCGGTCGACCAGTTAATTCCCGAATATGCCAAGGCATTTGGCGTTGTTCAGTAAACGGCAGACTTCGCACAGAAAATCTGCCGTTTTTTTGCGCCCTGTTTTTGATCCATGCAGGAAGAAAGGTTGTAAGAGGGCGGTAAGGATCAAATGAAGAGTCGACTATTGGAAATCTGGAACGATCGACTACCAGAAATATTGAAGACCAGAAATATCAATCCTGCCAGGCAAACAGGCCGGCTTCATCGAGAGCAGGATTTACGCCCGTTGGTCATCGTTTTGAAAGATGGTATTCTGTTTAATACTGTTCGTCTGCTTTGATTGAATGATCCGATTCAAACGAATGCTCTGACTCAAAGACATGAGAGACAAGCCCATCAAAAAGCAGAAGACAAACAAGGAGGATTTTTTGCATGAAACTCTATTGGGCAAAAGTAAAAGAAAATGCCACGATTCCGAGCAAACGATATGAAGATGCAGGCTATGATCTGTATCCCTGCTTTGAAGAAGACTATCTGGAAATTGCACCGCTCCACACCGTCCTGGTGCCCCTTGGCGTAGCCAGTGCGTTTGATCCGGAATACGTCATGTTTTTAAAGGAACGCGGCAGCACCGGCATTAAAGGGATGTCCATCCGCGCCGGCGTCATGGATTCCGGCTATCGTGGGGAATATCTCGCTCCAATGACAAACGTTAATGACAAGCCGCTTCGCATCATTAAAAAAGAAGCCCTCGATAAACTGTCAGACGAAGAAAAAGCACAGTTCATCGTCTACCCGTATGAAAAAGCCTGCGCCCAGGGGGTTCTGCTGCGCATGCCGCAGATTGAATCGGAAGAACTCTCTTATGGTGAGCTCAAACAGATTGAATCCCAGCGTGCATCCGGCCGCCTTGGCAGTTCCGGAAAATAGGCAAAGATCTGTTCATCCCAATTCGTCAGAACAACTGAGTATCAAACAGAATCCAATAAGATCCAGAGGATGTAAGCCGTATCTTTTGCGGGCGACCATCCTCTTTTTCTGTTTTGTACGGGGAAGGGAAAGCTTTGTGTTTGTTTTTGTACAAAATTTGTAGTATACATCTCTACGGAAAAAAGCGGGAAAACGTGTTTAGAAAAGGCGGTTTTGGTCTGACTGAGCAAAATTTCCATGCGGATTTCCCAAAGTAAAAGGTAAAAGAATCAGCCAGGAAACCGAAACCTGGCAAAGGAGAAGGCCATGATTGTATTTGGAACAGATTTTGATGATACGTTGTATTTCCATTCCGGTAAGGAACTGGGAGTGCGTCAGAAAGATATTGATGCCATTGAACGGTTTAAAAAGGCCGGCAATCAGTTTGGCTTAATCAGTGGCCGGGCCAGATGCATGATGCCTGAAATTGATGAACTGTTAAATGGCAAGGTCAAGTTTGATTTCATGATTTTCTCCAATGGTGCCTGCATCTGTGATCAGGACGGCAAGATTTTATGGGAGCATTTCCTGCCGGAAGCAGTTGCGCGTGATGTGTTTGAACAGGCTGCGAAAGGCAAAATCGGAATTGTTCTGCACGGAACAGAATGTCTGTATCAGACAGAAGATATGGACTTTAAAAATGCCATCCATGTGACTTCGATCGATGAGTTTGATCCTTCCCGGATTTATTCAATCTCTTTCCATCCCATCAGCGAAGTGGAAAAAGACTTTTTCCGGACTAACCAGAATCGCAAGGATGTCGTTGTGGTGGCCAACTCTCAGTTTGCGGATTTCAATGCCAACGGCATTACCAAAGGCACTGCCCTCAATCGTCTGACGCATATGATGGGTCAGACAGAAGATATCAGTGCGGCTATCGGTGACTCCTTTAATGACGAAAGCATGTTAAAAGATGCAGATATTTCCTTTACCTTTGAAAATTCGGATTCGAGCGTAAAAAACTGTGCAACCTGCATTGTGGATGGCATCCATGAAGCAGTAGACGTTTTACTCGATCCCAGTCAGCTTGCGGCCAACCGCAGGCGGTAAAATCCTTCCAGAATAGAAGTGATCAGGAAATTGCGGTGTAAAACCTTTTCGACACAAAGAGCTTTTAAACAATCCACCCGATCAAATCTGTGACCTAAAGTATTGTTTCGTATTTGTTTTCGGATATAAGAGTTATCGACCGTTTTTTCGTTGAACTTTATTTCACGTCGATTTTGAACTGCCGAATCAGCAGTTGAAATGAGATGTGCAGGTGAATCAGAAACGAAAGGACGCTCAAGTATGAAAGAAAATATTATGGAATCGATGCCGATTCGAAAACTCGTGTTTTCCATGTCGGTGCCGATTGCTGCTTCAATGTTAATCCAGGCGCTGTACAACTTTGTCGACAGCGCTTTTGTTGCGAACTTCTCGCCGGCTGCCCTGCTGGCCGTGTCGCTTTGTTATCCAATCCAGTCCATTATGGTTGCTACGGCCTGTGGGACCGCGGCTGGATTTAATACCGTGCTCTCACGAAGCCTGGGCGCAAAACAATATCACAAAGCCAATCAGATCATTTTGCATGGTCTGTTTCTGGCCCTCTGCAACTGGATCGTATTTGCGATTCTGGGCTGGTGTTTTGCGGACTGGTTTGTCGGTCTGTACAGCCAGGATCCAGCTGTCATTGCCCAGGGGGCAGCGTATTTAAAAATCTGTACGCTGTTTTCCTTTGGAATCTTCATTCAGATTACCTATGAGCGCATCCTGCAGGCCGCAGGCGATGCGATGGGCAATATGTACATGCAGGGAATCGGGGCTCTGTTGAATATCATTCTCGACCCGATCTTTATTTTTGGCTGGTTTGGCCTGCCGGCGTTAGGTGTTGTCGGTGCTGCCATTGCGACGGTGATTGGTCAGCAGTGTGCGATGCTTACTGGCATTCTGATCGTCAAAAAGAAGATCAAGATGTTTGATATCCATCCATCAGAATTTAAGCTTTCCTGGCCGTTAATCCGCCAGATTTATAAAGTTGGTGTTCCAGCTATTCTGGTACAGTCAATCATGAGCTTTATGACACTGTTTATGAATGCGGTGCTCGGTATGTTCTCGGCACTGGCGATCTCGGCCTTTAACGTGGTCAATAAGCTCCAGCAGCTGGTTTACATGATTGTCATGGGGGTAACCAATGCGCTGATCCCAATTACGGCCTTCAACTATGGAGCAGGTAAGACGGATCGCATTATCGAAGGTGTCCGCTTCTCCATTCAGTTAGCTGGCGTGGTTGTCCTGGTGGGAATGGCTGCGTTTGAACTGTTCCCGATTCAGCTGTTTTCTCTGTTTGGTCATGATGTCCAGTTAGAAGCGATTGGTATTCCGGCTTTGCGGATTTCGTCGTTATCGCTGATTTTCGCGAGCACAAGCATGATTCTCTGCTCGGCTTTCCAGGCGCTCAACCATGCCCAGGAATCCTTAGTGGTTACTCTGCTTCGCCAGATCGTTCTGCTTCTGCCTCTGGTATGGGCTTTCGCTTCTCTGGCTGGCATTCAGGCCTGCTGGTGGGCATTTGTCATTGCGGAAGTCATCAGCTGCTTCTATGCGCTGTATTGCTGGAAAAAGATCAAGGCACATCTTTTAGCTTCCAGTACGGCTATGGCCTGATGGAACAAGCAGTCGGGCTGATCGAACAATCAGACTGATCAGACAATTCAATCCTTGGGAAAATACAAAAGCACAGGTTGATCCGGTTCGTCCGGAAAACCTGTGCTTTTCTTCTTTTGTACCTTGTTTAGCTTAGACCCTGTTCAACTTAGGTCTTGTTTAGCCTATGCCTTGTTCAGCTGATTGCTTGTTTAGCGTTCTACTGGTTCGAGCCATTCGTTGGAAGTATCAACGCCTGGGTTTTCGATCGCAAGATGAGAGAACCAGGAATCATCAGCGGCACCATGCCAGTGTTTAACGCCAGCTGGGATTTCGATGATTGTACCTGGAGTCATTTCAACAGGTTCTTTGTCCCATTCCTGATACCAGCCGCGGCCGCCAACGCAGATCAGAGTCTGTCCACCGCCGCTTTTTGCGTGATGGATATGCCAGTTGTTGCGGCATCCTGGTTCGAAGGTAACGTTGAAGATTGGCAGGTTGCCTTCGCCTGCAGGAGCCAGCCAACTCTGTTTGCTGAAATACTGAGCGAAGCCATCGTTTGGTTTGCCAATTGGGTAGTCGATTGTTTTGGCATATTCTTCGAGAGTCTGAGGTTCGTTGAAGATTGCTTTACCACGGTTGAATAAAGCCCATCCCATTGGCCAGCCGGCATAGAAGGCACCCTGAGTAACCAGTGATGCAAACTCTTCTTTGGTTAAGCCGTTTTCTTTGGCGAACTGGATATGGTGATCCAAAGAAGAATCAGCCAGGCCGCGGCCCATGAAGATGGACAGCACGATCATGGAGCGTTCACGTGGTGTTAAGGTTGGGTCGTTCCAGACTTCGCCAAACAGAACATCGTCGTTGTAGCGGGCAAAATCAGGAGCGATATCTTCTAAAGCTTTGCGGCCAGCAGTCTGTACAATTTTTTCACGTTTCATCAGTTTCCTCCTCATTCAGACGTATCGTCTGTACATTAGGCATTCTTTTCAGACTGGAATGATTGCGACCAGCCAGAAAAGATGCGATAGATTTTGTTTTGACTCTTAAAGAATCAAGGGGGTTAAATCTTGTGATGCTGTCAATAATTTAATTTCAATCCAGGTAACTAAGCAGTGGGTAAAGAATTTGTCCAGGCACGGATCTGATCCGGTGTTGTGGATGGAGTCAGGCGCATGCCTTTCAGCCAGGTCAGGCAAGGACGGGCGGCCTTCATCTTTTTCTCGCAGGTTTCCATTGTTGTTCCGCCAGAGGTGCAGAATGGAACGATCTGGATCCCTTTCAGATTCAAAGAATCCAGGAAGGTATCGATAATTCTTGGCGCTGTATACCACCAGACAGGGAAGCCGACAAATAATGTGGTGACGCCGCTGAGATCTGGAAGGCTTTTGATCGCCACTTTCATATTTGGATCTTTGGATTCAAGTGTTGTGCGGGAATTTGAGTCCATCCAGTCGAGATCCTTGGAACTGTAAGGAACTTCAGGTTCGATCGCAAACAGTTTTCCATTTACAACTTCTGTAATTTTTCTTGCAGCATCGGCAGTCACACCGCCGGCTGAAAAATAGGTAACAAGTACTGACATCTTTGAAGCCTCCTTAAGGTTTTGTTCAACCCTTGGTTGATGATTTCAGTTTAATCGTGGTTCCTGATTAATTCCAATACTTGTTAAACAAGCTGATCTATACGAAAAAGGTATAAGACAAAGTGAGTTGGAAATCAAAGATGGGACGAAAAAACAAAAAGAAGACCAGCTGGTGCGGCCAGCTGGTCCAAAACGTATCCTTTTGAGGGATGGCTTATGTCAGTTGAAGAAGAAAAATCGGACTTGAAGAAACAAAGGTGAAGAAAAGCGATGCAGAAAAATCAGTGCTCAATATCGCCAATCTGACCTTCTAAAGAGTCCACCAGAAACTGTAGGAACTTTTCCTGAATGGGTGCTTTTGGAAATCTTTCTTTCCAGGCAATCAGAATATCGGTTTCTAATGGTGGATCGAGAGGCAGACAGACCAGATCTGGATGCTCATAGGCTGGTGAACCGGAAATAGCAAGGTTCACACCCATGTCGGCCAGAACCATTGCTGCTCCATTGGAAGTCAGCGAAGAGTAGCCCACGATATTCAGCTCAGAAGCGGGATGTCCAAGCCATTCCAGCAGCTTTTTTTGAGCGCTGTGACGATAAGGCAGAATCAAAGGCTGGCTTTCCAGATCATAGGATGAGGCTGAATGATTTTTGGCCAGTGGGTTTTCAATGCGCATAATGGCAGACCAGCGTTCTGGATGATGCCATACGCGCCAGGACAGGCCCTGGACGTTGGCAGGACGCAAAAACAGACCGATATCGGCAATACCGTTTTCGATCATTTCACGGGTCTGATCGGCAATGCCGGTCACGATCGAAACCTGAACTTTCGGATAGAGAACACGAAAGCGTTTAATGATCTGTAACAGCGGATTGATACCGGCCATTTCGCCGGTGCCAATTGTCAGAACGCCGCTCAGTTCCGTTTTAAGAGAATCCAGTTCTTCAATTGTTTTGGTTTCCAGTTCGAGCAGTTCCCGGGCCCGGCGGGCCAGAAGCAGGCCTTCACTGGTCAGATGCAGCGATCGGGATTGTCTTTCGAATAACTGCACATGGAGTTCTTCTTCAAGCTGGGCAATCTGGCGGGAAAGAGTTGGCTGCGTGATGTGCAGAACTTTGGCTGCTTTATTCATGCTGCCTTCTTCTACGATCGCCAGAAAATAGCGACAGATTCGTAAGTCCATAAGTCAACCGCCTTTCTAGAACACCTGATCATAAGGAATATGAATCAGGATTTCATACGTTCTCCTATGTCTACTATACATGAAATTTGAATCTTAAAAATGGTCGTTTTACACGAAAAAGTAGAGAATTTGAATCCCTGGTAAAAATTAGAGGCTTGATTATTCCTAAAAGGCAGAAATGCGAAAAATAAACGAAATATGGGTATAAATCAACTATGAATGACTATCTTCCTCTTTTCGAAATAATCGATTTAAAGAACAGAAAAGAAGAGATAAATAAAAAGAGAGAATCCACTCGAAACATCGGTGCGACAGTGGTTGCTGCTTTGTAAAAAACTGTTTCCTTCCCTTTGAAACAGCAGTCAGAAATGAAAAAAGACTGAGCTCTGATCAAAGACTCAGTCAGAAACTGGAACAATAAAAAAAACTGACCGTGAAAGGTCAGGGTAATTTGTCTGGTTGCGGGAGAAGGATTTGAACCAACGACCTCCGGGTTATGAGCCCGACGAGC